>VMBT01000087.1_pt1 | contig 57134 bp, 54 predicted proteins | sample 4404301 | NCBI WGS metagenome assembly VMBT01 (sample SAMN12238535, study PRJNA552566) | marine metagenome | isolation source: Coastal seawater | place: USA: coastal Georgia, Sapelo Island | collected 2008-08/2009-08 | reverse complement strand
CGCATTACTTGACTAAAACTAATCTAAACCTGAGACTTTTATCGATTTAATCAATTTTCCATCATTTTTGTAGATAAGAATATCATTGTCTTCTGTGACGATAGAATACCAATCTTTTGTCTGTGTAAATGCGACAGGTTTTGTTCCATCAGGTAATAACAAGTTATTAGGAAAATTCAGATCTTCTGAGCGAATTTTAATGACAAGAAGAGTTACTATTACTAAAATTCCTACAATCATTGATGCAGTTAGCATTGTCACTAAACGTTGTAAGAACCTTAAATTTTTAGGTAATTGAAAATCAACGTTAGGAGGTAAATCATCCTTGTCCATTATAACTTTCTCCATTTTAAGCAGCCCGCCCTCTAGACTAGATAAAGCGCTTTCACGTGATGCGCCAGCCCAAGCTGGATTATCTCGGACACGATTAACGCGTCTTATTACGGGTGGTCATATTCAGATTGATGGGAAAATAGAGCTTAACCCATCCTCTAAAGTAGCTGAAGGGCAGATGGTCAAGGTTGTGATGCCCGAGTTGGAGCCAATTGAGACACTGCCTCAAAAAATAAAATTAGATATAATTTATGAAGATGATGATCTTTTAGTTATAAATAAAGCGGCAGGTATGGTTGTTCATCCCGCTCCTGGTTCGCCAAAAGATACACTTGTAAATGCATTGCTTTTTCATTGTCAAAATAGTCTGTCTGGTATTGGTGGGGAGAGACGGCCGGGTATTGTTCATAGGATAGATAAAGATACAAGTGGTCTTATCGTAGTAGCTAAAAACGACAAATCCCATCATGGCCTTGCAGAGCAATTTGAAAGGCATAGTGTTGAAAGGGTCTACCATGCATTTTGCTTTGGCATCCCTGATTTAGCATCTCCTAGGCTTAAAGGTATCAAGGGTGTTTCTTTCGAGCCTGGAAATGTAATCAAAATTTCTACTCATCTAGCACGTCATAAACATGACCGCCAACGCCAAAGTGTTTTATTTGAAGGAGGTAAGCATGCTGTAACCCGGTTTAAGGTGCTTGAGAAGTATGGAAACCCACAGGCCATTTCTAAGATTGAATGCTGGCTTGAAACTGGAAGAACACATCAGATTAGAGCACATATGGCTCATTTGGGCCACTCACTAATTGGAGATGGGACCTATGGGAAGCGGAAAAAAATTTCTAATAAAGCCTTTAATGAGGAAGGTTTTAGTTTAATCAAGAAATTCGAGCGGCAAGCTTTGCATGCGTCATTACTAGGCTTTATTCACCCCATTACAAAAAAACCAATGAAATTTTCAGTGGAAATGCCATTAGATCTCAAAAATTTGGCCAAGGGGTTGAAAACATGAATATAATTAATATATAAAGCTGTCCCAATCGAGTATAAATCTGTGATTTCAACATCGTTTTGGGGTCCTAATTAACATAATTTGAAACTTTTTGAGAAATATTGATAGTAAAAGATGAGTAACTATAGAAATCTTCCAGCTCCAAGCCCAGAAAATGGCTTGAGCAGATATTTGCAGGAAATAAGAAAATTCCCCATGTTGGAACCTGAACAAGAATATATGCTGGCTAAGCGTTGGATAGAAGAACAGGATGCCGATGCCGCTCATCAAATGGTTACATCTCATTTGAGATTAGCTGCAAAAATTGCAATGGGCTACCGAGGATACGGATTACCTCAAGCGGAAGTCATTTCTGAAGCAAATGTAGGTCTCATGCAGGCTGTAAAGCGGTTTGATCCAGAAAAAGGCTTTCGTCTGGCTACCTATGCTATGTGGTGGATCAGAGCGAGTATTCAGGAATATATTCTCAGGAGTTGGTCGCTAGTTAAAATGGGGACAACCAGCGCACAAAAAAAGTTATTTTTTAATTTGCGTAAAGCTAAATCACGGATCGGTGCTTTGGATGAGGGGGATATGCATCCCGATAATGTTACAAAAATTGCGGGAGATTTAGGGGTTTCTGAAGACGAAGTGATTTCCATGAACCGTAGACTTTCAGGAGGTGATGCTTCGCTAAACGCTATGGTGAACGCTGATGGTGAAGGCTCTATGGAATGGCAAGACTGGTTAGAAGACGAAGATGCGGATCAGGCTGCTGATTATGAAATGCAGAATGAGTTATCCATGCGCCGGGATATGTTAAATTCAGCAATGAGTGGATTAAATGATAGGGAAAGAGATATCTTAACCCAGAGACGTTTGGTGGATGAGGTAAAAACACTTGAAGAGCTGAGCGAAAATTATGGTGTAAGCCGAGAGCGTGTGAGACAAATCGAAGTCCGTGCTTTTGAAAAACTACAGGACAAAATGCGTGAAATGGCTATGGAAAGAGGTTTGATTAATTCATAGCTCTTGAAATTTTCCCTCAATTAGCCCCATCCTATACATTGTGAGATTTGGAGGCGAATATGGATCATTTAAATTGGGGCGTGTTAGGAGCGTCGAAGTTTGCTCTTGAGCACCTAACGCCCGCGATGCAGTTGTCAAAAAACAATCGCTTTCTGGCACTTGCAACGCGTTCAAAACAAAAAGCCGCTCCTTTTGTGCGACTTGAGCCTGGTATAGACGTTTTCGATGATTATGACCAACTCTTAGCGGACAATAGAATAAATGCCGTGTACATCCCTTTACCAAATACTATGCATGTTGATTGGACTAAGCGGGCGATTCAGGCTGGCAAACATGTGCTTTGTGAAAAACCGATTGCAATGAAATCCACTGAAATAAATGAATTAATTGAGCTGAGAAACAAATCTGGTTTATTGATAGCCGAGGCATACATGATTGTGCACCACCCACAATGGATAAAGGCAAAAGAAATAATTCAGTCGGGAACTTTGGGTGAATTAATTCAAGTTGATGCAGTTTTTAGTTACAATAACAAAACGGACCATCAAAACATTCGTAATAGCTCACAATTAGGTGGCGGCGGATTACCCGACATAGGCGTTTACACTCTTGGATCAGTACGATTTGTTACAGATCAAGAACCTTTAACAATTCGCCATGCAGATATAAAATATGAAAATGGTGTTGATGTATGGGCGCTAGCTGCATTTGATTTTCCAAATTTTAAGTTTACCAGCATCACATCTATGCGAATGGCTCCACGGCAAGAAGTAACTTTCCAAGGGACAGAAGGATTTATAAAACTAACCGCCCCTTTTAATCCTTTAGTGTATGATAAAGCTGAAATAATTCAGAGGATGAACAATGGAGCAGAAACAATTTTTAGCTATCCAGGTGTTTCACACTATGTCAATCAGATTGAGGCGTTTAGCGATACTGTTTTAAATAATAAAACATATCCTTGCAGCCTGGAGTTTTCGCAGGGTACTCAGAAAATGATTGATAGTATTTTTGATTTTGTTTCAGCTTAGAAATATCTAAATTTTGTTCATAACGTCCAAAACTAGTGGCCTAATTTTGTTGCGCCAGTAACGTCCGGCAAATATTCCATAATGCCCTGCGTCTGGTTCAACATAGCTCGACTTTTTATTTTCGTTTAAACCAGTACAGAGCTCAAGAGCGGCATAGCACTGACCAGGAGCTGATATATCATCTTTCCCGCCCTCTACAGTCATAATGTTCACGCTAGTAATTTTGGAAAAATCTATTTTCATACCATCTATGGAGAATTTATTTTCAGCAATTTCACGTTTTTTAAATATACGCTCTACTGTTGAGAGATAAAATTCTGCAGGCATATCCATTACAGCCAAATACTCATCATAAAATTTATTGTGCTTATCGTGATCTGAAGCTTCTCCTTTAGCTACCCGAAAAATTTGATCCATAAATGCTCGTGAATGTCGATCCATATTCATAGAAAGAAATGAATAAAGTTGTAATGAGCCAGGATAAACTTGCCGCCCTATTCCGGCATATTTCACACCAACATTCTGGATCATTGTATGCTCTAATTGTCCCATTGTTACTCGGCGCCCAAAATCGGTTACTTCTGTTGGGTTGGCATCAGGATCGATTGGGCCACCAATAAGAATCAAACTTTTGGGTATGCTATTTTTTTCATATTCACTGACAAAAGCTGTTGCGGCGAGAGCAAGTGGGGCAGGTTGGCAGACAGCAACAACATGTATATCTGGCCCAAGATATTTCATAAATTCAATAAGATACTTGGTATAGTCTTCTATATCAAATTTTCCCGCCGAAACGGGAATATCCCGGGCATTATGCCAGTCAGTAATATAAACCTCACAATCCGCTATCAAGCTATGGACTGTGGAAGTCAAAAGTGTAGCATAATGACCAGACATCGGCGCTATCAATAATACTTTTTTATTTATCGCTTTTCTGTCTTGCACATCAAAATGAACTAAGTCACCGAAAGGTTTTTTAATTTTTATTTTGATGTCTACTAAGTGATCGCGCCCATCTTCACAGGTAAAACTATCAATGTTCCAGTCGGGTTTTGCGACCATACGCTCAAAGCTGCGCTCGGTGACTTCTCCCCAAGCTGCTAACCAATTCATCATAGGGTTTGGGGTGATTTCATAGGCTGGATAGGATGCAAAAGATTTGGCGGTAGCTCCTAACCATTGATTAGTATTTCTTATTGTTTCCATAAAGTCGTAGCCGAATGTCTTATGCATATCGCATCCTTAAGCGTACAGTTGAACTTCCTAGTGATTTCTAGTAACTCAATTTTGCAATGCTGCAAAGCAGAAAAACCACACGGAAAATTTATCATGACAGGTAAAAGTAATTCACTTGTGGAAACTGGTGATGTTTTAAATCAAAATTTGAAAAAGCTGGACCTGCTTACTAAACGGTTCCTTACGGTAGTGCAGAATAAGAAATCTTTAGATCCAGGCCTTCAAGGACCTGGTCAAGATTTGGCGGTATCAGCAGCCTCTGCGTACTGGCAAAATATGGCTGAAAATCCATATAAAATTTTGGAACAGCAAGTAGAATTTTGGGGAAAAACCTTGCAAAATATGGTCGAAATGCAGCATGCATTCGTAGCTTCCGATGCCCCAACCATAGATAGCTATACTAAGGATTCGAGATTTGAAAATCCTTTGTGGAGCTTAAATCCCTACTTCAATTTTGTTAAAAATCAATACTTGCAAAATTCTGATCTAATCAAAAAGACAGCTCAAAATATTGATGGTTTGTCGGAAAAAGAGAGAAAAAGATTAATCTATTTTACAGATCAAATTGTTGAGATGATGGCACCAACTAATTTTTTAGGCACCAACCCTGATGCTCTTGAGCTTGCTTTGAAGACAAACGGTCAATCTTTGATAGATGGTCTTGAAAACTTAATTGCAGATTTAGAGGCAAACGAGGGTGAGTTATTAGTTCGTCTGGCTGATGAACAAGCTTTTGAGGTAGGAAAAAATCTAGGAACACAAGAAGGACAGGTTGTCTATAGAAATAGGCTATTAGAGCTTATTCAATATAGCCCTAAAACTAAAACTGTTCATCAGATACCCTTGGTTATATTTCCTCCATGGATAAACAAATTTTACATTCTTGATTTAAGAAAGCAAAATAGTTTTATTTCCTGGCTTGTATCGAAAGGCTACACTGTTTTTGTAGTTTCTTGGGTCAACCCAGATGATAGTTATTCTGATGTAGGAATGGATGATTACATTACTGATGGTTATCTAAACGTAATCCAGGTTATTAAGTCTATCACGTCACAAAAACAAATAAATGCAATTGGGTATTGTATTGGAGGAACTACGCTTGGGTTAACGATAGCATATCTTAACAAAATTAATGATAATTCAATTCGGGCTGCAACTTTTTTTACAACTTTGACCGACTTTGCGGAACAGGGAGAATTTACCCCTTTTCTGCAAAATGATTTCATAGACTCAATAGAGCGAGAGGTTACGCAATCGGGTATTCTGAAAAGTTTTATAATGGCTCGTACCTTTAGTTTTTTGCGATCTAACGATCTGATATACTCGCCCGCTATTAAAAGTTACATGATGGGTCAATCTCCTCCGGCTTTTGATTTGCTGTATTGGAATGGCGATGGTTCAAACTTGCCGGGCAAAATGGCAATAGAATATCTACGTGGCCTATGCCAAAAAAATAGTTTTTCACTTGGGAAGTTTGAGGTTGGGGGAACTGCCATATCACTAAACGACATAAGTATACCTATATGTGCAATTGGATGTGAGACAGATCATATAGCCGCTTGGAAAGATAGCTATAGGGGAGTTCAATTAATGGGATCAAAGGATAAAAAATTTATCCTGGCAGAATCTGGGCATATTGCTGGAATAATAAATCCCCCCCATAAAAATAAATATGGTTACTACCTGAATGAAAATTTAGATTCAGACGCTGAGGCTTGGCAAATAAATGCAACTCATTTTTCTGGTAGTTGGTGGCCCGTATGGGAAAAATGGATAGGATCCTTCTCTGGTGAAAAAGTGAAGGCGAGAAAGGAAGGATCTAAAAGTTATCCTTCGTTGTCAGATGCTCCCGGGACATACGTACTTAAAAAAAGCTAAAATGCTGCAATGCAGAAAAAAGGTGTTGCATTTCTGCGGTGCAGCATGTAACAACAATATAAAGTTGATTTAAATACATAACTAGGAGTTCGAGATGTCAAATATAGACGACATTAACAAATTAATGAAAGATATGATGGGAAATTTTCCATTTGATACTGTTGGCGTTGAAAAAACATTCAAAAGTTCTGCTTTGTTAAATGAGAAGCTTGCTAATGTAGCTCTAGAAGCAGCGAGTAAATCTACCGAAATTTCTACGGCATGGGCAAAAAATACTATTGGTAAACTGCAAGCTGTTTCATCAGCAAAGGAAGAACCAGCAAATTATGTCGCAGCTATGACAGAATTTGCTTCAAATCAAGCTGAATTGGCATCAGAGAATGTGACTGCTTTTACCGAGATAGCAAAAAAGGTACAGATGGAAACTGTTGAAATTATTATGGCAGCAGGCAAGGAAATGACAGAAGAAGCTTCTTCCGCAGTAAAAAAAGCCTCTAAAGATGTGGCAGCGGCAAGTAAGAAAGTGGCTACGGTTAAATAAATTCGAAATCCTCCCTTCGAATTTTTAGGGTGTGTGGATAACACACCCTTTATTTTTTTTCTGCAACAGCATAAACTGTGCCGCAGTGCTGCATTTGGAGGGTACTTTGTCGGAAAAAAAAGAGACTTTATTAATAAAAAGATACGCAAGTCGAAGGTTATATAACACTGAGACGAGCGACTATGTAACCCTCGAAGACATTGCAAAATTTATACATGAAGGTAGGGATGTACAGATCCTTGATCTAAAATCAGGTGACGATCTAACGCGACAGTATCTTTTGCAAATTATAGCCGAGCATGAAAGTCGGGGAGAAAGCGTTTTACCAATCGATGTTCTTACTGATTTGGTGAGATCCTACACCACCCAAGCAACATCTGTAGTGCCTCAATTTCTTGAAATGTCATTTGAGATGCTCAGAGAGGGACAACAAAAAATGCTTGAGAATATTTCGTCTTCCAATACTCTGCCTGGCTTTGAAGCAATCAAAGCGCAACAAGAAGCTTTTTTAGCTGCCTTTTCAAATGGTTTTGGGAATTGGCCTATGCAAACTTCTTCTAAAGAAGGTACTGCGGGGGACGAAGTTAATAACAAAACAGAAGAATTAGAGTCGATTAAAAAGCAGCTATCTGATTTACAGGAACAGTTAAGCAAAATGAATAAATAAGGCTGTTCCTTAAATGCCTAATCTATCGCGCAATGCATACCAGCTCATAGCCAGGATAAGCAGAGGACTTTTAAATTTTGCTCCGCCGGGAAAAGACTTAATTGGGATATTAGCCATTGTGTTAAAGCCGTCTTGTTGTCCGTTTATCGCCAGTGCAAGCAGTTTTCCTGCGTGAGTTGCTGTCCCTAAACCATGACCTGAGAAACCTGAAACAGATAAAATTGTATCTGTTACTCGACAAAAATATGGCATTCTATTCATTGTAATTCCTAATGTTCCACCCCATGCATAATCTATTTTTACATTAGATAAGTGAGGAAATATCTCCAACATTGGTTTCAAAACTGTTGAAGTAATGTTTGTGGGGAACTTATAAGAATAATTCTCGCCCCCCCCAAATAAAAGTCGTTGATCATTTGAAAGGCGAAAATAATTTACTACGAATTTTGTATCAGCCACTGCTATGTCTTTAGCAAGAACACTTTTGGCTCTATCACCAAGCGGCTCGGTAGCTACTATAAAATTATTTATGGGCATGACTTTGGCTGCAACTTTTTGCTCTAAGTTGCCTAGATATCCGTTGCATCCCAGAACAACAAATTCAGATTGAATTTCCCCCGAAATTGTTAATGTTCTGTTTACTTTGCCAGGCAACAAACTTGTTACTTCAGATTTCTCAAAAATATCAGCCCCAGCTTTGATTGCAGCTTTTGCCAAGCCAAAAACAAATCTCAGTGGATGCAGGTGAGCAGCATTCATATCCAAAATGCCACCTTTGTATTTTTCAGAGCCACAGATTGCACTGCAGACTTTATGATCTAATTTCTCCAATCCATCATAATTATATTTTTTCTCAAGATACTCGGCATACTGATGAAGCCCTTTGACCTCTTTCGAATTGAAACCTAATGTTGCAACACCTGGTTTTAAGTGACAGTCGATTTTGTTTGTTTTTATAATCTCTTTAACCGTGTTCACAGCATCTTTGGCAAGAAGCCAAAGATTATCTGCGTGTTTTTCACCCAAATAACTTACAAGTTCATCTTGGCTTACTCTTTGGCCAGCACCAAGTTGACCACCGTTACGGCCTGAGGCTCCAAATCCAACTCTATGAGCTTCTAAAACAGCTACAGAATAGCCTAACTTTGATAAATGGAGTGCGGTGCTTAAGCCTGTATATCCAGCACCCACTATACATACATCATATTTTTTGGCTCCCTTGAGAATTGGAAATGGATCTAAATGTTTGGCCGTTGCCGCGTACCAGCTATCTGGATACTTCCCTAAGGTATCATTTGAATGCAATAAATTCATACGTTTAGTAAAAGGTGTTCTCGTTCCCAAGGACTAATGACTTGTAGAAACTCGTCATATTCTGCTCTTTTAACTATTGAGTAAACCCGAGCAAACTCTGGATGTAGCACTTGATGAAAATCTGTTGCCTGTTCAAAAATATCAAGCGCCTGTCCCATAATTCGGGGTATTTCAGCTTCTCCTTCGTATGCTTCACCACGGAATTGCTTGATTGGGCGAATTTCATTTACCATTCCCAAATAACCACAAGCTAATGAAGCAGCTATTCCTAGATATGGATTACAATCCATCCCACCCACTCTATTTTCAATTCGTCTCGCCTCCGGATCAGACAAGGGTATTCGTATTCCTGTGGTTCTATTGTCTCGACCCCATTCCAAGTTTATTGGTGCAGCATGGTCTTTTACATAGCGACGATAGGAGTTCACGTAGGGAGCCATCACGGCAATCGCTGCCGGCATGTATTTCTGTAGTCCACCGATGAAGTGGTAAAATAGATCTGTCTCCCCTCCTTGAGGGCCTGAAAATGCATTAAACCCACTCTCTAAATCAATGATAGAGTGGTGAATATGCATGGCGCTGCCTGGCTCATTTTCAATTGGCTTCGCCATAAAGGTTGCAAAACAGTCATGCCGTAAGGCTGCTTCTCGTATTAACCTCTTGAAATAGAACACCTCATCGGCAAGTTTTATTGGGCATCCATGTCGGAGGTTAATTTCCAGCTGGCCTGCACCACCTTCTTGTGTAATACCGTCAATTTCAAAACCCTGCGCTTCGGAAAAGTCGTAAATATCATCTATTACTGGGCCAAATTCATCAACTGCAGTCATTGAATATGCCTGCCGAGCAGCAGCAGGGCGCCCTGACCGTCCCATCATCGCCTCGATTGGGTTAGCAGGATCTAGATTGCGAGCAACAAGAAAGAATTCCATTTCTGGAGCGACAATGGGGTCCCAGCCCTTTTCGTGATATAGGGAAACGACTCTTTTTAAAACATTTCTGGGGGCAAACGGTATAGGTTCATCTTTACGATCAAACGCGTCATGAATAACTTGTAAAGTCCAATCACCTGTCCATGGTGCTGCTGAAGCGGTTGAGATATCAGGCTTCAGTATCATATCTCTTTCAACGAAACCTTCTTCACCAGCAGCTTCGCCCCAACCACCAGTTATTGTTTGAAAAAATATGGAATCTGGAAGATGAAAAGAATTTTGCCGAGAAAACTTTGTAGCGGGAACAGCCTTTCCTCGCGCTATCCCGGGAAGATCGGCAATAACACATTCCACTTCATCCAATTTCTTGCCTTTAATATATTCTTTTGCTGCCTCAGGAAAACTCGAGATCATTTCATCTAATTTACTCATCTTCCACCATGTAGTAACGTGCTGAACTTATTAACTATTTCATTTAAAGATACTTCCATATCGAAATTACTCAAAGCTTCTTTTAATAAGTTCTCTGGCACACGACCTTTTCCCCTGGTTTCAACCAAACCCTTTATAACTTCGTGAGTAAATTCTGGGTGTGGTTGAGTTGTTAAAATGGTATTTCCGTAACTTAATGCTGCATACTTGCAGAATGAATTTTCAGCCAAAACTTTAGCCTTCACGGGTTTTTCAATTACTTGGTCTTGGTGCCAGGCATTTAAGTACATACTTTCACCATCCCAATTATATTCTTGGATACCCACCGACCATCCGCCTGAAAATTTTTCTACCTTTCCCCCTAGAGCTTGTGCGATTATCTGGTGTCCAAAGCAAATACCCAGCAGGGGGATTTTCTCTTTCTCAATTTTTCTAATAAACTCTTCAAGCGGTTTAATGAAACTATGCTTTTCATAGACACCATGCCTGGACCCAGTGATTAGCCAACCCTCTGCCTCAAAAGGTGATGCAGGAAAAACCATTGCCTCAATATCGTAGGACTTAAACTCAAACCCTTGGCCAGAAAATAGGTTTTCAAACATTTTAGAATAATCCCCAACCTTATTTTGCACTTCAGTTGGAGCGTGACCTGCTTCTAGAATACCTATTTTCATAAAATACCCTTAAATTGCCGCAACATAGTATTTCCAATGTTTACTTGATACAATCTTTTTAAATTCAGATAATTCTTGTCGCTTGGTTCTGACTAAATTGTCAATTAATTGGTTAGAAAATATCTTTTTAATAAATGGATCATTTTCAAAACAATCTATTGCTTCCTTCCAACTTTCAGCCAGCTCTTCAGCCCTATTGCTATATCCATTATTCGATACTGGTCTTGCGGGCTTAAGTTTATTTTCAATGCCTAAAAGTGCAGAACCCAACACTACTGCCATGGCAAGATATGGGTTAGTATCACCGCCTGCCACTCTATGTTCAATACGTTTTGATGCAAAGTCACCACCTGGAATTCGTATCGCAGTTGTTCTGTTTTCGTAACCCCACTGTGCCGAAGTTGGCGCATGAGCATTTTTTACAAATCTTTTATAGCTATTTCCAAATGGAGCAAAAATCAAAGTTGAACCACGAAGGCCCTCGAGACATCCAGCAACAGCCCATCTCAAAACTTCCGAACCTTCGTTTGTTTTATTATCAAAGATATTGTCACCATAAAGATTGAGAATTGAAAAATGGATATGCATGCCATTCCCTGCATCCTGTAAATAGGGTTTAGCCATAAATGTTGCCGCCATGCCGTGTTTTCTGGCCAGCCCTTTGGCCAGTGATTTGAATAACCATGCATCATCACTGGCTTTTAATGCTTCACAATGTTTGAGTGTAACTTCAAATTGGCCACACCCTGACTCGGAAATAATAGATTGCACGTTAATTCCCATTTGTTCACAACTATCCTGAAGGTCGGTAAAGAAATCTTCGAAACAATCAAGTTCAGATATGCCAAGAATATCGGGAGTAGATAATCGTTTTTTTGAAATCGGATTGATGGGAGGCAAAATAGAATTCTTGCTTTCATCTATTAGATGAAATTCCATCTCTGTGGCGGCTAAAACTTTTAATCCTTTTGTCTCGTAATTTTTTAAAATACGCTCTAGAGCATATCGTGGATCACCTTCAAACGGCATTCCAGTTTCCATGAACATCGACATCGGGACTAGTGCTGTAGGGTTTTTTAACCAAGGAATTGGGATTGCACCGCGATGGGTGCTTTTTAATAAGCCATCCTGATCCCCAGTTTCGAAAACTAAAGGACTGTTTTCGATATCGGCACCAAAAACATCTACGTTCAGGGCTGAGAGAGGCATTCGTATACTGCCATCATTAAATTTCTTTTCTTCAAATTTAGGTAAAATCTTTCCTCGCATCTGACCATTAAGATCACATGCCGCAATTCTGACGTTTTTGATTTTATCTGGATCTAACATTATTAAAATTCTTTATGATGAAAATCACACTAGTTTGATAGTATGTCCAATAATTTTCTACAAAACTAACGTATTAGTTTTATTTTAAACTTTATTTTGGAATGTTGCTCTTTTGGTAAGTGATTATTTAATTTTCTATTAGCTATGCCAAATAAGCCAATGAGAATAAGGGTTAAAATAATAAAGTACCCGGCTAGAATTGGGTATGGAATAAAAGGATTGAAAGTTTTGTCGGCAAAATAATTTGCATAGTAAAGTGCGTCGCCCCGTTGTTGCCATGCTGGAAATCCTGAAAAAAATACGAGCGTAGTTGCATGAAATAGAAAAATAGCTTCATTCGTATAAGCCGGCCAAGCCAGCCTTAGCATAGTTGGCCATATTATACGCCGAAATCGAGCCCAACCGGTTATTCCATAAGCATCAGCAGCTTCAATATCATTTTTTGGTATGGCTCTAAGGGCACCATAAAATATCTCACCACTATAAGCTGCAGTATTGCAAAAAAGAACAAATAAGGCTCCAGCCCATGCTGATGTTAAGGGGGAAAAAAATGTGAAATTTTGTTTTAAGGATAAAAATAAAAAATAGGCAAAGAAAAATTGGATGAACAGGGGTGAGCCTCTGAATAAGAATATAAACCATTCGGAGGCTTTTCTTAGATAAAAATGATTTGCGGCCTTTCCCAAAGCTAACAGTGTGGCGAGCACAAAGCCACTGGCAAGCGCAACGGTTCCAAAATAAATATTCCATAACATACCAGATCCAATAAGCGTCAACTGATGGCAAATTGTAAAATCTGTTTTAGGTAACAATCTCTCTCCTAAGCCGATCGATCGAAGCCCGTAATCTGTTATAATTTCAAAGCAGCTCATCTTCCAACTTGTCCTTGTAAGTTACTACCCAGCGTAGCTGCTCCACGAGAAAGACGTTTGGTTAGACCATCTATCGTCACTTCTGATATTCTTGTAAAAATAAGATAGAAGACGAGTAAGCCAAAAAAATACCATACTCTCCAGTCTCCATGCGGATAACTTGTAAATTTTGCAGTCTTTGTGCCACCAAGTTCTCTAGCCCAATAAACGATATCTTCTATACCGAGTAAAAACAAAAGCGGCGTGGCCTTTATCAAAATCATCCATAAATTTCCAAGTCCTGGAAGTGCATATATCCACATTTGAGGAACCAATATTCTTCGAAACACTTGTCCATCCGTCATTCCAAATGAAACAGCAGTTTCAAGTTGTGACTTTGGTACTGCGCGCATCGCTCCATAAAGAACATTTGCGGCAAATGCTCCAAAGACTATTGCAAAAGTAAAAACGGCTAGAAAAAAACCATAAACTTCATGTATCCACTGCGGCGAGGAATTTAAGGGTAATTTTGCAATTGTGCAGACTATGAAATCATTGCCCTGTCGAATAGGTTCGTTCCATTCAGGGCATAACGTTTTATGCCTTATCCACTCAAAAAATTGATCCAGCGCAATCACAAAAAAAAGAAAAAAAGCAATATCCGGAACACCTCTTACAATAGAAATGTAGGCGTTTCCGATTACTTTGACCAAGACATTCTTTGATCTTGCCATCACAGCGCCACCAAATCCAAACAATAAGGCTGTCGGGGCAGTGAGTGTTAACAGCAAGAGCACAGTTCCCACTGAATAAAAAAGGTTCATGTGCTTGGGGGTTGTCATGTAGCAACTCAGCCAAGATAATCCACTTAGCTGTTCAGGATTTGTACAAAATTCAAACATTTAATAGTACAATTCCTTCGAAAATTGAAAATTATTTTGTGAAAGTTGTGCAGGTAACAAATCAGTTCTTATCTGATTGGTATAGTGATCCGAGCTTGAATTGCGTCGCTCGGATCACAAACATTTTTTAGAATGTTTCGCCAATTTCCCATTTGGTTATTAAAGCATTGAGTGTCCCGTCAGCCTTCATCGACTCAATAGCTGCAGTGAACTTATCACGAAGCTCAGCGTCACTTTTACGGATACCCATGCCAACGCCACCTCCTATTAAAGGTCTATCACCAACAAACATAAGACCTGAGTCTTCTGCCGCAATTGGTTTTAAATATGAGTCATCTGCGAGGACAGCATCAGCCTCGCCATTTCTGACGGCGGCAATTGTTTCCTCTGGTGTCGCAAATTCTACCAGTGTCGCTCCTGTTTCAGCTATATATGCTGCTTGTATAGTATTTGATTGTGCTGCAATCACGCCAGTAGACCAGTTGGCACCTTCTGATGCTGCTAAATAAGATGACGGATCGGGTTGCGTATAGTTTGTAGTGAAATCTATTTTTTCTTTGCGATCATCAGTAATTGACATGCCGGCGATTATTGTATCGTAGTTTCCTGATACAAGGTTAGGAATGATACTATCCCAATCATTCAGTACCCACTCACAATTTAACTCTGCTCGTTTACAAAGTTCGTCGCCGAGTTCGCGTTCAAAACCAGCTACTTCTCCATTGTCATCAACAAAATTCCATGGAGGGTAAGCGCCCTCGGTTCCCATTCGAATTACTGAGTGGCTTCCGGCAAGAGAAAACCCCGCCGTTAGACCCCAAATTAAGGTACTCATTATCAGTTTTTTCATCTTTTTTCTCCTATTGATGTTTATGCTGCACGAGTTGAACTTAGAAACTTTTGCAACCTTTCTGATTTAGGCGATTTGAATAAAGAGTTTGGTGAGCCTTCCTCTTCTATTAATCCCTGGTGTAAAAACACCACGTGATTTGAAACGTCAGCAGCAAGTTTCATATCGTGTGTCACAATAATCATCGTACGCCCCTCTAGTGCCAAATCTTTTATTACCTTTATAACCTCTTGTTCTAACTCAGGATCAAGTGCTGAGGTAGGTTCATCAAACAATAACGCACTAGGCTCCATACACAAGGCTCTTGCAATTGCAGCTCTTTGCTGTTGTCCTCCTGATAACTCAGAGGGAAAAGCATTCCACTTTTCTCCTATCCCAACTTTGTTCAAATAAGCATGGGCGTTATCTTCCGCTTTTTCTCTTGCTAAACCTAGGACAGAAACTGGTGCCTCAACTACATTTTGTAAAACGGTCATATGAGACCATAAATTAAACTGTTGAAACACCATTGATAGATTGGTTCGCATCAACCGAACTTGATTAGGGTCCGCTGGTGCTCTGTTATCACCGCTTCCTTTCCACTTGATTTTTTCGCCAGAAAATTTTATCTCGCCCTGCTGACTATTTTCTAAAAGATTTGCGCACCTCAAAAGCGTTGATTTTCCAGAACCTGATGAGCCAATTAGAGATATGACTTCGCCTTGCTTTGCCGATATATTCACCCCGTTTAGAACGTTTAAATCTCCAAAAGATTTATGAAGATCTTTAATTTCGATTACTGTTTCAGCTTTATCCACGCGATTCTCAAATCTTTGTATGGGGCAAGTGTAGGAAGAAACATTTATTCAATGCAATGATCAAAGCTATATTACGCAAATTTTATATATTTTTGTAAATCAAATAAATTTTCGTCAATATTAAATTTAAATATATTTTTCTTCATCGAGCTTAATTAAATCTTTTAAATATAGAAGAGATCTATCTTGATCAGATAAAGCCTGAATTGCCTTCTTAATAGCACAGAATAATTTGTCTTTTAGGCCTGGCTTACTTGTTATAAATGGTAGGCCCGGGGTGGGTTCTGTTTGATCAAAAACCTTTATCTTGTTTGCGAATTTGTCATATTTTTTTATAAAGCGCCAACTTTGAGCATCGATCGCTGCAAAATCAATTTGACCGTCTGCCACCGCTTGTGCTGATGACCTGTGTGAGCCAGTCTTTTTTGTCTTCTTGGGGCATATATCGAGTTTTTGAAAGTGATTTATTGGTGCAGTCCAACCAGAATGAGAAAATTTATCGTTATAACCAAAAATGCCAGTTTTTAGCTGTGAAAAACTAAGGCCTGATTGTCCAATTATTATACTGTTATAATAACCAGGCGGGCAATTGGGTAATTTGTAATCTGGTGTGCCAACATAAATGGTATTTTTAAATAAACTTTCACGGTAGGGCGAACTACAGGTCTGTGCCAGTAGTAGTTCTGGTGAAGTCCATAAATCCCACAATTCAACATTTCTCGATAATTTCTGAGGAGATCCGTCTATCTGTTTGTGAATTAATTGCCAAAGATTATCGTGAGCTTGAAACAATTCAGGCCGTTCATACATTGGGAGACCGGCAATCATTCCTTCATAACTTTCTGACGAGCTTTAGCACTTTCAATATCTGTTAACCCTAAAAGACCTGAAATCAATCTCATTAAGGAGTCTTCCTCAGCTTCACGCTTTCCATCTGCTAGAGTTATTTTCCAAAGTATTTCAAGAACGGCCCTTCTTTTATCAATCGCAATTTTTTCTTTAATTGCTCTTGTGAATCGAACTGTATCTGGTGCTTCCTGCTCTAGTTTTTCTGCTTCTGCACGAAGTTTAGTGGCATCGGTCATGTTTAATGAAAAATGTTGCCCCAATTCTGCATCTATCACTGAAATCTCTTTGGAGGCATAATCATTATCTGATTTTGCAACTCTTACACACAAAGCAGCTAGAGCTATTTTCTCATCGTCGTCATCTAATTGGTGTTCGGTACTTCCAAGCAGTGCATCAAGTAAATTCTTTATCATTAGCCATCATACCCTTCTACTATGACAAGATCTCCAGTCGAAACTGTTTCTCGTATTTGTTTTGCTTTTTGATATTCTTCGCTACGGTAACATTTTTGGGCTGTTTCCAAATCTTCGAATTCGATCACCACTGTACGGGGTTTAGAATGACCTTCCTCTATGGTTTGTTCTCCTCCCCTTACAACAAAACGTGCTCCATATTTTGCAAAGGCGATTGCATTAGCTTCCTTATACTTTGCATAAGTTTCGTTATCATGAATATCCACATGTGCGATCCAATAAGCTTTAGGCATTATCTCCAAACTCCAAAAATTACCCTATAAACAACTAATTTCTAAGATTAAGTATGCAAGTAGAAAACAACTATGAAAAGATGTGCTTCAGAAACAGAAATTTACTAGATCAGTAATAGTTTAAACTAATCGAGACGTCTTTTTTGCGGCTTCAATGAAATCTCTGAATAAAGGATGAGGATCAAATGGTTTCGACTTTAATTCCGGATGAAATTGTACTCCAATAAACCAAGGATGATCAGCCCATTCTACAATTTCAGGCAACCGACCGTCTGGAGACATGCCTGAAAAAACCAAACCAGCGTTTTCCAATTCTTTTTGATATTGCGTGTCCACCTCATATCGGTGCCGGTGGCGTTCCTCGATTTGAGATTTGCCATATATAGATGCGACTTTACTCCCATCTAATAACGTTGCGTTGTATGCCCCTAGTCGCATTGTGCCGCCCTTGTCATCACCCACTGATCGCTCAACAGTTTGATTGCCTTGTATCCATTCTTTAAGATGATAAACAACAGGTTCAAATCTTTTCTTGCCAGCTTCGTGATCAAACTCTTCAGATCCGGCGTTTTTGTAACCAATGACATTTCTTGCAGCCTCAATAACGGCCATCTGCATACCGAGGCAAATTCCTAGATAAGGAACATGATTTTCTCTTGCAAACTTAGCAGCTTTAATTTTTCCTTCTGTACCTCGTTCACCGAAACCTCCAGGTACCAGTATTGCATTGAAACCTTGCAATTCTGGGGCTGGATCTTTTTTGTCATAAGTTTCAGCATCAACCCATTCAACGTTTACCTTGACCCTATTTGCCAGACCTCCATGGGTTAATGCCTCTGCAATTGACTTATAGGCATCCTCTAGCTGCGTGTATTTACCAACAATAGCAACATTAACTTCGCCCTCTGGGTTGTAAACGCGGTCCGCTACATCTTCCCAAACATTGAGGTCTGGTTTTGGAGCAGGTGCTATATTAAATGCATCTAAAACCGCTTGGTCTAGCCCTTCTTTATGATATGCGAGGGGAGCTTCATATATTGACTTTAGATCTTGAGCAGCAATAACTGACTCTGGTCTCACATTGCAGAATAAAGCTAATTTTTCTCGTTCTTTAACGGGGATAGGACCTTCCGATCGGCAGACTAAAATATCAGGTGCAATACCAATCGATCTCAACTCCTTAACACTATGTTGCGTTGGTTTGGTTTTAAGCTCACCGCTCGCTTTAATAAACGGGAGCAGTGTCAAATGCATAAAAATGCACTCACCTCTAGGTTTCTCTTGAGAAAACTGTCGAATAGCTTCGAAAAAAGGTAAGCCTTCTATGTCACCGATCGTACCGCCGATTTCGCAAAGCATAAAGTCAACTTCGTCTTCTCCAATACTAATGAAATCTTTTATCTCATTAGTTACATGAGGTATAACTTGGATGGTTTTTCCCAAGTAATCCCCACGACGTTCTTTTTCTAGTACATTTGAGTAAATGCGTCCTGAAGAAACAGAATCAGAATGGCGGGCTGCAACACCAGTGAACCTTTCATAATGGCCTAAGTCTAAGTCTGTCTCTGCGCCATCATCAGTTACAAAAACTTCGCCGTGTTCAAAAGGGCTCATTGTGCCTGGATCAACATTTAAGTATGGATCTAGCTTTCTCAATCGAACTGAGTATCCACGCGACTGCAGCAAAGCTCCTAGTGCTGCCGAGGCCAGTCCCTTTCCTAACGAAGACACCACACCACCGGTAATAAAAATGAACCTTGCTATTTTTCTACCCCCGTAATCGCACAAAATTGTCGTGACCTAATGAAGCTAAATTTACGCCTACCTACGGGATTTAATGAATAAGAGATTCGCTCAGGTTTGGCAACTAAACATCTACATAATGATGCCAAGGCAACAAAACGACATAATTGTTGTGCTTAATCTGCGGTTGGAACAAGTGGAGCGCCATCGTCTTTTACGGGTGGCATCAATTCATCAGTAGGAGGAAGCAACGCATCAGTGTTTATTTCTTCACTTTGACTTTCACTCCCCAAACGATCAAAAATCGATGATGAGTTTGCGTTTCTAGAAGCAATGATGGTGAGTGACATTGAAGTAATAATAAAACCGATAGCTAGTAACCATGTAATTTTGGACAGTGCTGTTGCCGTTCCCCGTCCAGACATAATTCCATCACCGCCGCCGCCCAGGCCGAGGCCGCCTCCTTCGGAACGTTGCAATAGTACAATGCCTACCAATGCTAAAGCCAGTATCAAATGAATTGTTAATACTATGTTTTCCATAACGCTCCGCCAGAACTAATTTGGGTGTTAGATATTCAAGTTTTTTGCTGGGGGCAAGTGCTGTTAGCTCTAGACAAAAAGAATTACGCTAATCATAACTAAAGGCATGCCTCACGATATTGAAAATCACAGCCATTCCTTACTACCATCAGAGCCTGAATTGAAGGTTAAGGCTATTGAGTCTGCGTTGGTAAACCAAGGTTTGATTGATCCGGCCGCCCTGGATGAGATTATTGACACTTACCAAAATAAAATTGGCCCAAAAAACGGTGCATCAATAATAGCTAAAGCATGGATCGATCAAGATTTTAAAGATGAGTTGATGTCTAATACTATGGCAGTATTAGAAAAATATGGTTTTTATGGTCGGCAAGGTGAGCACATCAGGGTAGTTGAAAACACTCCCGAGGTGCATAACATAGTGGTTTGTACTCTGTGTAGTTGCTATCCATGGCCATTACTCGGCATTCCCCCAACTTGGTATAAATCCGATGAGTATCGCTCTCGGGTGGTCAGAGAGCCAAGAAAATGTCTGTCTGAGTTTGGTGTTAAATTGCCAGAGAATACTAATATTCGAGTTTGGGATTCGACAGCGGAAATCAGATACCTGGTACTTCCCATGCTTCCCGATGCGTTTAAAGGTTTTTCGGAGCAAGAGCTAGTTGGAATAGTCTCAAGGGATGCAATGATAGGAACTGGATTGATTGGACCAGCAAAATGACCCGGGTTCATGATATGGGAGGTCGCTACGGAGATGGGAAAATAAACCCAGATTTGGGTAAAGAAGATGTTTTCAAGGCAAAATGGCATGCAAGAGTCCTGGCGGTAACATTAGCAAGTGGATCGTTAAAAAAATGGAATTTGGACATGTCTCGCCATGCAAGAGAGTGCCTACCACCAAAAGAATATGCTACATTTTCGTATTATGAGAAATGGATTTCAGCATTAGCTAATCTTTTAGTGGAAAAGGGTGTGATCAACTCGGATAAATTTTTAGATCCTAGTGTCAATGATCATCCTCTCAGCAATAGAAAGCTGAAAGCAGCAGATGTATCTGAAGTTTTGGGTAAAGGTGCACCAACTTCTAGAAAAATAGAACGTGCTCCAAGGTTTATTGTCGGTCAAAATGTAAAAACGAAACGTGCAGAAAATAGCTTTATTTCTGGAGGCCATACCAGACTACCCCGATATGCAGAAAAATCTGAAGGGATAATTGAAATTTGCCACGGTGCGCATGTATTTCCAGATACGCATGCTCATAATTTAGGCGAACAACCTGAACACCTTTATACAGTGTCCTTTTTATCTTCTGAGCTTTGGCAAAACCCAGAAAATCCAGGTGATACTGTCTGTGTGGATATATGGGAAAGCTATTTGGAACCATTCGATGATTAATAATGATGAATATCGACCCTTCCATGAACCATGGCATGCGCAAATTTTTGCACTGACTATTCATTTGAATGAGCAAGGTCATTTTGAATGGAAAGATTGGTCACAAGCATTTAGTGAGGCGCTTTCTTTGGAAAGTTCCAGTGGTGCGATAGTCGAGGACGAAGATTATTACTTGGTTTGGTTGAAGACTATTGAAGAGTTTTTAGCCCAAAATGGCAAGCTTAAGTCTGACGAGATCACCAGTTATTTTGACGCCTGGAGCGCAGCGTTTCTCAGCACGCCGCATGGTCAACCTGTTAAGTTAAAGAATTTGTCTTCAGGTTAAGTTCAACTTATTATTTGGTTCCTTTCCTCGATGAAGGGGGCTATATGTCACTGCGTTTGATGAAAGGAAAATATCAATGGCGAACGTTGTCGTGGTTGGCGCTCAGTGGGGGGATGAAGGTAAAGGAAAAATTGTCGATTGGCTGAGTGAAAGGGCAGATATTATCGTTCGCTTTCAAGGTGGCCATAACGCTGGGCATACCCTTGTCATTGATGGAAAGACCTACAAACTGCATGCGCTCCCATCCGGTGTTGTTAGAGGCGGTAAACTTTCTGTCATAGGAAATGGAGTGGTTTTGGATCCTTGGCATTTAATCGATGAAATAAAGGTGGTTAGAGATCAAGGGGTTGATATTTCATCTGAAAATTTAGTAATTGCTGAAAATACACCACTTATTCTACCCATCCACGGTGAACTAGATCGCGCTCGTGAGGATATCAACAAAGTTGCAAAAATTGGCACTACTGGAAGAGGTATTGGTCCAGCTTACGAGGATAAGGTAGGCCGAAGAGCCGTGCGGGTAGCGGACTTGGCAGACAGGTCTACTTTAGAGGCTCGCATCGATAGATTATTACTGCATCATAATACGTTGAGACGAGGTATGCAGCTTGGCGAAATAGATAAGTCGAAATTAATCGCTGATTTGCTAGAGATTGCCCCTTTTATTCTTCAGTACTCAGCTCCTGTTTGGAAGCTATTAAACGAAAAGAGAAAAGCTGGCAGCAGAATTCTATTTGAAGGTGCGCAGGGCGCCTTGTTGGATATAGATTTTGGAACATATCCGTTTGTAACATCTTCAAATGTGATAGCAGGGCAAGCTGCCACTGGCTCTGGCATTGGGCCCAGCAGTATTGATTTTGTTTTGGGCATTGTGAAAGCATACACAACGAGAGTTGGAGAAGGTCCTTTTCCCACAGAATTACATGACAACGATGGTCAGCGTCTTGGAGAAAGGGGTCATGAATTTGGCACTACGACAGGACGTAAGCGTCGGTGTGGGTGGTTTGATGCTGTATTGGTACGGCAAACGTGTGCAACTTCTGGTGTAACTGGAATTTCTCTTACAAAACTCGATGTTCTTGATGGATTTGAAAAGTTGAAAATTTGTATTGGATACGACCTTAATGGTAAAAAACTGGATTATTTACCCATAGCTGCGGATCAACAAGCACGCTGTAAGCCTATATATGAAGAAATACCGGGTTGGAGCGAAAGTACGGAGGGTGCGCGTTCATGGGCGGATCTGCCAGCGAACGCAATAAAGTATGTTCGTAGAATAGAAGAGTTGATAGATTGTCCTGTCGCGCTATTATCTACTTCTCCCGAACGTGAAGATACGATTTTAGTCACAGACCCTTTTGAGGATTAATAACATGTCATACAAGTTAAAGCGGAGATTGTCTTTGTTTATATTGATTGTAGGACTGCCTCTCTACGTAATATTAATAGTTAATTTAATATCGAGCTTCGATAGACCAAATTTTTTAGTTGAGTTGTTGATTTATCTTTTGTCCGGTATTGTTTGGGCTCTTCCGTTAAGGTCAGTTTTTCGTGGAGTTGGGCAAGCAGAAGATTAATAAAAAATCTATTACATCAGCCCTAATGATGTTGAAAACGAAATGAAATCATTTGCATAAATCTTGAAAGAGCTTAGTACATAAAGTCGTGTAACATACGGAATAATTGTGAATACGGATTATGTCATTGTAGGTGCTGGAAGTGCTGGGTGCGCTATCGCTTTTAGGCTTACTGAGGCCGGGCACAAAGTCACTATACTTGAATTTGGTGGTCATGACCGCAGTCCACTAATTCAGATGCCAGCTGCCTTAAGTTATCCTATGAATATGGAACGGTATGACTGGGGTTACTGGTCCGAACCCGAGCCCCATCTGGCTGGGAGAAAATTGGCTTGCCCGAGGGGAAAAGTGATTGGAGGTTCCTCTAGCATAAATGGAATGGTTTATGTCAGAGGTCATGCAAAAGATTTTGATACCTGGGCTGAAATGGGTGCTTCTGGATGGTCTTATTCGGATATATTACCTTATTACAGGCGTCTAGAAAAATTGGATTATGCTGGTTCTGAGGAAGTAGAAAACTTACGGGGTATAAATGGTCCATTAAATATAACCAAAGGCAAGAGAATGAACCCTTTAACTTTGGCCTTTGAAAAAGCTGGCGCACAGGCAGGTTATCAGTCAACTCCAGATTATAATGGCAAGCAACAAGAAGGCTTTGGTCCTATGGATCAAACAATAAAAAATGGTTTGCGTTGGTCTAGTGCTAAAGCTTATTTGAAACCTGCTATACAATCAGGCAATTGTCAGGTTATTAGAGGTTTAGCTACAAAAATTATAATTGAGAATTCGCAAGCGACAGGTGTTGAATATACTCAAGGTAATAAAAAAAGTGTTTTATCAGCATCAAAAGAAGTAATTATTTCAGCCTCTGCTATAAATTCTCCCAAACTCCTTTTGCTGTCGGGTATAGGACCGGCAGCGGAACTAAAATCTAAAGGAATTACAGTAGTAGCTAATCGTCCCGGGGTTGGAAAAAACTTACAAGATCACTTAGAACTTTATATCCAAATGGCATCAAAAAAACCAGTTTCTCTTTACAAATACTGGAATCCAATAGGAAAAGCGTGGGTAGGTTTGCGTTGGTTTATTTCAAAATCGGGCCCAGGTGCCTCGAACCAATTTGAAAGTGCTGCCTTCATAAGATCGAAGGCTGGAGTAGAATATCCGGATATTCAATACCATTTCTTACCACTGGCCGTTCGCTATGATGGAAAACTACCAGTTAAAGGTCACGGTTTTCAAGCGCATGTTGGTCCTATGCGTAGTCAATCCAGAGGCTATGTAACTCTTAGGTCAAGCGATCCAAAGGAGCCTCCAAAAATTCAGTTCAATTATATGTCGCACGAGTCGGATTGGATTGATTTTAGAAATTGTATTCGGCTTACAAGAGAGATTTTCTCCCAGCCTGCATTCGAACCATTTGCAAAAAGTGAAATTTCTCCTGGAAAAGAGATCCAAAGTGATGATCAATTAAATGATTTTATCCGTGATAATGTCGAAAGTGCTTATCATCCATGTGGAACTTGCAAAATGGGTGATAAATCAGATCCAATGAGTGTGGTTGATCCTGAAACGCGTGTGATTGGAGTTGATAAATTACGTGTAGCAGACAGCAGTATATTTCCACAAATCACAAACGGTAATTTGAATGCACCATCCATTATGGTTGGAGAGAAGGCAAGCGACCATATACTCGGAAAAGACTTATTGCCTAGATCAAACGAGATGCCATGGATCCATCCAGATTGGCACACTAGTCAGCGCTAAAGTTCTAAAGTTTTCTTTCTATAACTCACGTAAGCTACTGAGCAGAGACCACAAAATACTGATGTCCACATTAGCAAAATTAGTGGAATTTCACTACTTCCAGGTATCAAAATAAAGTTTGCTATTGCAGAGAGCCCTGCGCCTCCGCCAATCATGATTGCACTTCCTAAACCAGCGGCTGTACCTGCAAGTTTTGGATTAATTGACATCATAGCGGCTGTTGCGTTGGGAATTGACATGCCATTTCCGAGGCCTACTAGCGTCATCAAGCCAAAAAATGATAAAACTGATCCGTGATCAAATAGACTTATCGTCAATGAGATAGAAACGCCAAATAACGCAGTCGTTACGCCTAAAAAAATCATTTTGTCTAACCCTATTTTAGTTGAAAACCTGCCAGACAAGAAATTTCCTAATACGTAACCAATGGCAGGTGCTCCAAACCAAAACCCTAAATCTTTTGGTTTAAGCCCAAATACTTCATTTCCCACGAATGGTGCGCCTCCCAAATAAGAGAAAAAAGCACCTGAAACGAATGCACTTGATAGACAGTAGCCCCAAAATCTTTTGGATCTTAAAAGAGAGGGATAAGTGCTTATTTGTTGCAGAAAACTTTGGTTATGATCTGATAAGGTTTCTCCAACGTCAAAAAAGGCAATAATTAATATCACCAGTCCAAGTAAAAATAATAGCCAAAAACTAGCCTCCCAACCGTATTGATAATCCAGGAGCCCTCCAATAGCTGGACCGACCATAGGAACCAAGGCCATCCCCATAGTAACATAGGCTATTTTTGAGCCAGCTTTTTCAATACTTTCTGTAGTGTCTCGTACAATTGCCCTAGCTAAAACCATGCAACTTGCGGAAATGGCTTGAAATACTCGTAAAATTAAAAACTGGGCTGTGTTTGTTACGAAAACCGTAGCCAGGGTAGATATACAAAAAATAATAAGTGACCAAAGTATTAAAGGTCTTCGACCAAATTGATCAGAGAAAGGTCCAATTATTAATTGCAGCACAGCGCTACTTGCCAAATATATACCTACTGAAAGCCCTAAGATACTAGTAGACGAGTTTAACTCCGATGCAATATTTGGAAGACTTGGCAAAAAGATATTCATAGTGAGGGCCGAGATACTTGCAAGTAATATAAGAGTTAAAATATGTGGAGGAGTTGATCGGTTGAGAAACCGTACATCTTTATATTTTTGCATGGTGTGACGGTAGGGATTTAAAGCTCAGTGTCCAGCAAAATATGCTTAAATTGTTTAAAGATTAAACTTACGCATCGTAAAAATTTTTCAACTTTTTTAAATTCAATGTTTCATTTAATAGCCTATTAATGATTTTGTTGCTAAATTAGCTGAGTGTATGAATACGAGGTAAATAATGAGTGATATTCTAGCAGAACTCGAAAACAGAAGGGCTCAAGCCCGCCTAGGTGGTGGTCAAAAACGTATTGATGCACAACATGCTAAAGGAAAACTGACAGCGAGGGAACGTGTTGAAATTTTATTGGATGAGGGGTCATTTGAAGAATTTGACATGTTTGTGGTGCATCGTTGTGAAGATTTTGGGATGGCTGATCAAAGGCCGGCTGGTGATGGGGTTGTAACCGGTTGGGGTACGATCAATGGCCGAATGGTATATGTATTTTCCCAAGACTTTACAGTTTTTGGAGGATCATTATCTGAGACACATGCCCAGAAAATTTGCAAAATCATGGATATGGCTATGCAAAATGGGGCGCCGGTGATTGGCATCAACGACTCTGGTGGTGCCAGAATCCAAGAGGGTGTAGCGTCTCTTGCGGGGTATGCGGAAGTTTTCCAACGAAACGTTATGGCATCTGGAGTAATTCCACAAATTTCGGTTATAATGGGACCCTGTGCGGGTGGAGCTGTTTATTCACCCGCAATGACAGATTTTATCTTTATGGTAAAAGATAGCTCATATATGTTTGTCACTGGTCCAGACGTTGTCAAAACCGTTACCAATGAAGTGGTTACGGCCGAAGAGTTGGGTGGAGCATCCACGCACACAAAAAAGTCATCAGTAGCAGATGGCGCTTTCGAAAATGATTTGGAAGCCTTGGCGGAAATCCGACGCTTAATGGATTTTTTACCCTTAAATAATCGTGAAAAAGCGCCTGTACGTCCATTTTTTGATGACCCCAATAGGATCGAACTATCGCTTGATACGTTAATCCCTGAAAATCCAAACACTCCTTACGACATGAAGGAACTGATTGTGAAAGTTGCGGATGAAAGTGATTTTTATGAAATACAAGAAGACTTTGCAAAAAATATAATAGTTGGTTTTATTCGTCTCGAGGGTCAGACAATTGGCGTTGTTGCGAACCAACCCATGGTACTAGCTGGTTGTTTAGATATAGATAGTTCAAGAAAAGCAGCCCGATTTGTTAGGTTCTGCGATGCTTTTGAAATCCCTATTTTGACATTGGTTGACGTTCCTGGTTTTTTACCTGGGACATCCCAAGAATATGGTGGTGTTATCAAGCATGGAGCAAAACTACTATTCGCTTATGGTGAAGCAACGGTTCCCAAAGTTACGGTGATAACTCGAAAAGCGTATGGTGGCGCTTATGATGTTATGTCGTCCAAGCATTTAAGAGGAGATTTCAACTATGCATGGCCTACTGCTGAAATCGCAGTTATGGGAGCGAAAGGGGCAACCGAAATAATACACAGAAATGATCTTGGGAATGAAAAAAAGATTGCTCAGCATACTGCAGACTACGAAGAACGTTTCGCAAACCCATTTGTGGCAGCAGAGCGCGGATTTATAGATGAAGTCATCCAACCGCGGAGCACCAGAAAACGAATTTCTAGAGCATTTGCTGCTCTCAGGGGAAAGCGACTTAAAAATCCATGGAAAAAACATGACAATATTCCTTTATGAGAAGTATTGAATGGATTTTCTTGTTAAGAAATTGATTATTAGCCCTAGTTAGCGATCTTTTTTTGAAGGAAAAATAATGCCTCTTCCTTACATGCTTAAACATAGGGGGTTTCCCGGTAGATTAGCAGGGACTGACTTTCAATTTACTTTAAGACGAGCAAATCCAAAAGGCGCTACTGCTTTGATTAGGCGAGAAAGATATAAGGATCGAAAATCTGCTGATAGGAGGGCAGATATAGCGTTCGTCCAAGCTCTGCTAGCACAGTTTGGGGACGAACCTTTTGAAAGGGGAAACCTTGATGCAGGTAGGTTAAGCTGGTTGTTTGAGAGAGAAGTTAAGCCATTTGAAGCAGATAGTTTTGATATTGAAAGTTATGAGGCAATATTGATACTAGATCTCGATCTGATAAGGGTTAATTTTCCTGAGGCGTTCGAGGTGGAATAATGATAGGTATGCTTTATGTTCAGTAAAATTCTTATTGCAAACCGTGGAGAAATTGCCTGCAGGGTAATAAAAACGGCTAGAAAGATGGGCATTAAAACCGTAGCGGTTTTTTCTGATGCTGATCGGCAGGCACTTCACGCGCAAATGGCGGATGAAGCAATTCATATAGGCGCTTCGCCAGCAAGCCAATCATATATTGACATCAAAAAAGTTGTTTCTGCAGCTAAATCTTGTGGCGCGGAAGCTATTCATCCAGGCTATGGTTTTTTATCAGAAAATAGTAAATTTGCCGATGCGCTTTCAAAAGAAAAGATTGCATTTATTGGACCTCCCAAAGGTGCAATTGAAAGTATGGGCGATAAAATAACATCCAAGAAAATTGCCCAAGAGGCTGGGGTTTCTACAGTCCCGGGATATATGGGTCTGATTAATTCTGAAGACGAAGCAGTAAAAATATCAAAAGAAATTGGTTACCCAGTTATGATAAAAGCATCTGCTGGAGGTGGTGGCAAGGGAATGCGGATCGCTTGGAATGATCAAGATGTAAAAGAAGGCTTCCAGTCATCTAAAAATGAAGCGGCAAGTAGTTTTGGTGACGATCGAATTTTTATAGAAAAATTTGTTACTCAACCTAGACACATAGAAATTCAAGTTCTGGCAGATTCTCATGGTAACTGTATCTATCTTAACGAAAGAGAATGCTCGATCCAAAGAAGAAATCAAAAAGTTGTGGAAGAAGCACCCAGCCCATTTTTGGACGAAGAAACTCGACGAAAGATGGGCGAACAAGCATGTGCTTTAGCCAGGGCAGTGGGCTATGAAAGCGCTGGCACAGTAGAATTTATCGTTGATAATAAGAAAAACTTTTATTTTCTTGAGATGAACACACGCTTGCAAGTTGAGCATCCCGTTACAGAATTAATTACTGGAATTGATTTAGTGGAGCAAATGATCAGGGTTGCCAATAAGGAAAAGCTAGAGTTATCACAAAGTGATGTAACTATAAATGGTTGGGCAATAGAAAATCGCTTATATGCAGAAGATCCTTATAGAAATTTTCTCCCATCTATAGGCAGGCTCACGCGATACCGACCTCCCGAAGAGTTTGAAAGCGCTGATTATGTAATCCGTAATGATACTGGTGTCTTTGAGGGTGGCGAAATCAGTATGTATTATGATCCAATGATTGCAAAACTTTGCACCTGGGCACCGACACGCGAAAAGGCTATCGGCCAGATGCGAGAGGCTTTGGATAGCTTCGAAGTTGAGGGAATAGGCCATAATCTTCCGTTTTTGAGTGCAGTTATGGATCACGCAAGGTTTGTAAAAGGAGATATTACGACGGCTTTTATCGAGGAAGAATACCCTGATGGTTTTGTTGGGGTTGATCTCGAAGAAGAAGAGTTAATGCGAATAGCTGCATCTTGCGCGGCCATGAACAGGGTCGCGGAAATTAGACGAACGAAAATATCTGGACGAATGGATAATCATGAGCGGAGAGTTGGTGATAATTGGATTGTTACGCTTCAAAATAAAAAATATGAATTAAAGATTGTAGCTGATCAATTAGGCTCAACGGTTCAATTCACAAATGGAGACAAAATTCGTGTTGAAGGGCGATGGACGCCTGGTGATCAATTGGCGAAAATGCTTGTTGATGAAACAAGATTGACGATGAAAGTAGGCAAAATAACCGGTGGCTTTCGTATTAGAAATCGGGGTGCTGACCTAAAAGTTCTTGTAAGAAGTAAAATGCAATCTGAATTAGCTGATCACATGATTGAAAAGATTCCGCCTGATACATCAAAAATCTTAATGTGTCCGATGCCAGGGTTAATAGTAAAAATTGACGTTCAGGTCGGAGAAGAAGTACAAGAGGGTCAGGCGCTTTGTACAGTTGAAGCAATGAAAATGGAAAATATACTTCGGGCTGACCGCAAAGCAAAAGTTAAAAAAGTTAATGTAAAAGCTGGTGATAGTCTTGCAGTTGATGAAACTATCATGGAATTTGAATAATAAACTACGATTAATTTAAATTAAAATTGTTAGTGCTTTAATCACGTTTTTCTTGTTTTTTCCGTGCAATTTCTTGTTGTCTAATAGGCATTTTATCAATTACTCTTGCAATTTCACGGATATTCCAAGGCGAGGGCTTTCGTAATTTAACTTGACCGTCTTTACCGATTAAAACGAAGGCGAACCCGTGGGGTCTTAATTTTTTTCGAAGAGAAGAGGACAACTTGGGGTCTGTATCGATTAAAACAATAATATCTCTCTCTTGGAGAGCTTCAATATCCTTTGATAAAAATTCCAATTGGCTAATAAAATTTGGATCTTTGTCTGAATTAGCAAAAATTACTATGGGTCGATGTGTCCACTCGTAAATTTCTAAATCCGTATTTTTGTCAACTTTTATGAAGTTATTCTCTGTTGCATTGGCAATAGGCGTGAAATTCGCTAAAAAAACCCCAATTAGAAACAAAAACCCCTTTAGAGAATTTAAATATTGCTTTTGGGTTGCCATTTAGTATTCCTCCACAAGATTACATAGGGCATTAAGTTCAGTAGACGAAGTGTTTATATCGAAAAAACATAAAAAAAATTATATAACTATTAGATAATGAATTTAGTTACCTTTTTTAGGAAATTAATATGGCACAAGATAAGTCAAAATGGAGCGCACTGGCCGATAAAGAGTTGCGAGATAAATCGGCAGAAGATTTAACTTGGAAAACTCTTGAGGGCATAGAAGTTAGTCCAATCTATACCCAAGAAGATTTGAGCAATCTTGAGCATTTGGGAACTTTACCCGGTCAGGAACCATTTACGCGTGGGGTAAAAGCAACAATGTATGCTGGACGTCCCTGGACTATCAGGCAATATGCAGGATTTTCCACGGCTGAGGAATCTAACAAATTTTATCGAAAGGCTCTGGAGGCTGGACAACAGGGGGTCTCAGTGGCTTTTGATCTTGCTACCCACAGGGGTTACGATAGTGACCACCCGCGAGTTTTGGGTGACGTTGGCAAAGCTGGTGTTGCTATTGATAGCGTAGAGGATATGAAGATACTTTTTGAGGGCATTCCTTTGGAAAAGGTATCAGTATCCATGACAATGAACGGCGCCGTAATTCCAGTGCTTGCAAACTTTATAGTAACAGGTGAGGAGCAAGGCGTTGAAAAAAGTTTGCTTTCAGGAACAATTCAAAATGATATTTTAAAAGAGTTTATGGTTAGGAATACCTACATATATCCGCCAGAACCCTCGATGAGAATAGTAGCAGATATTATTGAGTATACTTCCGCTGAAATGCCAAAGTTCAATTCAATCTCAATTTCCGGTTACCATATGCAAGAGGCTGGGGCAAATTTAGTTCAAGAACTCGCCTACACATTAGCTGATGGCAAAGAATATGTTAAAACTGCAATTCAGAGAGGAATGGACGTAGATAAATTTGCCGGCCGCTTATCTTTTTTCTTTGCTATCGGTATGAATTTTTTTATGGAGGCTGCCAAGTTACGCGCGGCGCGTCTTTTATGGCACAGGATTATGGATGAATTGGGGGCAAAAAACCCACGCTCCAAAATGCTGAGAACTCACTGTCAAACATCAGGTGTTTCTCTTCAGGAACAAGATCCTTTTAACAACGTAGTTAGGACTGCGTATGAAGCTATGTCAGCAGTATTGGGCGGAACACAATCTTTGCATACCAATGCATTAGATGAAGCCATTGCTCTGCCAACAGAGTTTTCAGCAAGAATAGCCAGAAATACCCAGTTAATTTTGCAAGAAGAGACAGGTGTGACTAATGTAGTAGATCCCCTTGCAGGATCTTATTATGTAGAAAAGTTAACTTCTGATTTGGCAGATGCTGCTTGGAAATTAATCAAAGAAGTAGATGATTTGGGTGGAATGACAAAAGCCGTCGCCAGTGGTATGCCAAAATTGCGTATAGAGGAAACAGCTGCAAAAAGGCAGGCTGAGATTGATAAAGGCGAACAAGTTATTGTTGGCACAAATAAATATAGATTAAGCCAAGAAGAGGAAATTGAAATTCTCGATGTTGATAATTTGGCTGTTAGGGAAGCGCAAATTGTTCGGTTGCAAAAAATTAGACAAAATAGAGATGAAAAGGCCTGTTTGGTTGCGCTTGAGGAGATAACCAACAGGGCTGAAAATGGCGGGAACTTACTTGAAGCTGCTGTTGAAGCAGCCCGCTGTAGAGCAACTGTTGGAGAAATCTCTATAGCTATGGAAAAAATATTTGGACGTCACAGTGCAGAGGTAAAAACATTGGCTGGAGTTTACGGAGCTGCTTATGAAGGTGATGAAGATTTTGTCACTATTCAAAAATCAGTTGAAAAATTTGCAAAAGAGGAAGGTCGCCGACCCAGAATGTTAGTAGTGAAAATGGGTCAAGATGGCCATGATCGAGGCGCTAAAGTTATCGCAACTGCATTTGCTGATATAGGTTTCGATGTAGATGTAGGTCCTCTTTTCCAAACACCTGAGGAAGCGGCTCAAGATGCCATCGACAACGATGTACACATAATTGGAATTTCATCACAAGCGGCAGGTCACAAAACACTTGCACCCAAGCTAATTGAAATTCTCAAAGAAAAAGAAGCAGATGATATCCTTGTTATCTGCGGAGGTGTTATTCCACAGCAAGATTATGAATTTCTTAAAGACGCTGGCGTGAAGGCTATTTTTGGTCCTGGTACGAATATTCCTAATGCTGCTCAAGAAATTATGGACTTAATAAGAGCCACAAGAAAGACCTAATTCTTTTTGGGATATAATCACCTTGGCTGAGGATTGGCTGCACAAAAATGTATTATTCCACTCCAAAAAAGTTAATAATTGTGGGCAGCGCTGATTTTTCAGACGACTTGTTTAAAGAGGTTTATGATAATGAACTCCCGATTATTGCAGCCGACGGTGGAGCAAATTTTTTAGCTGAAAATAATATTTATCCTGAGCTAGTAATGGGTGACCTTGACAGTGTTTCAGAACAGAACGTTCAGAATATAGAGCCGAAAAAGATTATTAGGATACCTGATCAAGATAGTACTGATCTGGAAAAAGTTTTACTCAACACGCAATCGCCCTTAACAATAGGCATTGGGTTTTTAGGGTCGCAGATTGATCATGAACTAGCTGCCTTGTCTGCTCTCGCTAAGTTTCCGGAAAAAAAAATTATCCTTATTGGCGAACATGATATTATTTTTTTGGTTCCACCAAATTTCTCATTACGCTCTTATGTTGGGATGCGAGTTTCTCTTTATCCTTTAGACGAAGTAAAAGTTAAATCTGATGGCTTAAAATGGACAACAAATGGCTTAACATTGAAACCAACAGGGCAAATTGGGACCTCAAATAAAGCTATTGGTAAAATTATACATCTGACCCCCAATCAACCCAAATTACTCCTTATTTTACCCAAAAAAGTGCTAAATGAAGTGATTCCTCAGCTGGAATTTGCACAGCATTGGTAAGCTACAACTCTCAAAATTCTCGTATAAGTCTTGCAATCTAACAATTTGGTATGTTTACCGCTAAACCACCCAAAGATGTTTCTTTGTATTTGTTTATCATATCTTCACCGGTCTGGCGCATTGTTTCTACGCAAGCATCTAATGGAACTAAATGTGTTCCATCTCCCCTCAGTGATAATGAAGCAGCCGAAACAGCTTTGATAGCCCCAAGCCCGTTGCGTTCAATACAAGGAACTTGGACCAAACCAGCAACTGGATCACATGTCATTCCCAAGTGGTGCTCCAATGCGATTTCCGCTGCATTTTCTATCTGTTCTGATGTTCCGCCAAGTACTGCGCAAAGACCTGCAGCTGCCATGGCGCTGGCGCTTCCTACCTCAGCTTGGCATCCTGCTTCTGCTCCACTTATTGAAGCATTGAACTTGATAAGACCTCCAATAGCCGCCGCAGTTAGAAGAAAATCTTCAATTTTATTTTCTACTGCATTTGGTACATGAGTTAGATAGTATTTCAATACGGCTGGGATCACTCCCGCAGCACCATTTGTTGGAGCCGTAACAATTTGCCCACCAAAAGCGTTCTCTTCATTTACAGCCATCGCATAGACACTCATCCAGTCATTGATTGTATGCGGTGGTGTTAAGTTTAATCCACGCTCGGCCATTAATGCGTCATATATTCCTTTAGCTCTTCTTTTTACGTTTAAACCACCGGGTAAGACCCCTGATTGACAAAGACCCCTTTCAATACAGCCGTCCATCTTTTCCCAGATGTTTTTTATGCCTCGGTCAAGATCAGTTTCACTAATTCTAGACAGTTCATTTTCTTTCTTCATTTGGGAAATTGATAGGTTATATTTTTTTGACATTACCAGCATTTCCTCTGCTGAGCTAAAAGGAAATGGCACCTCTGGTCCTTCGTCTTTGTCCTTGCCAGCGGCAAGCTCATCTGAGGTTAAAACAAAACCTCCTCCAATTGAATAGTAGGTTTCTTGAAATAAAATATCCCCTCTATCATCGAGGCCCGTAAAAATTATTCCGTTAGGATGACCAGATAAGGGAGGCCCGTAATCGAATTTTAAGTCTTTCTGAGGATCAAATGATAAGTCTCCCAAGTCGTCAGACCTGATAAATTTTTCTTCTGTTATAGATTGAATTGCTTTTTCACTCGCAAGAGGATCATAAGTTTCTGGGGAAAAATTCGCTAAGCCAAGAATGACAGCACGGTCTGTTGCATGACCTTTGCCCGTAAACGCCAATGATCCATATAAGGTCACACGAACTCCTGAAAAATTAAAAGGAGAATTTTTTAAGCTTTGTAAAAAGCGTTTTGCAGCAACCATAGGCCCCATCGTATGACTTGATGAGGGGCCAATACCAACTTTAAACATGTCGAAGACAGACAAAAACATTATGCACACCGTAAAACTAAATGCGTTATTGTTTTAGATAAAACTGCTGTTCCTTGTTAAACAAATGCGACGATAACTATCTAAAAGTGACTTTGTTTCGGAAAAATATAAATCACTCTCGCAACTTTGGTTGGGTTTACTTATAACATGTCAAACATTTTGAGTCGTAACAATGATCGATCATCTTTCCTTATCAGACCGCAGCAAATACGCCTGCGCCTTGCGTGCGTCAGCATTAGTTGAAAACGGTATGAAAGTAGGATTGGGAACGGGTAGCACGGCTTATTGGCTGGTTTACCATCTTGCAGAGCGTGTAAGAAATGAGGGATTAGAGTTTGTTGGAGTGCCAACTTCCAATAAGACCAGAGAACAAGCACAAGCTGAGGGTCTAAAGCTTATTTCGATGGATGATGCTGGTAGACTGGATATAACAATTGATGGAGCCGATGAATTTGACCAATCAATGAACCTTATTAAGGGTGGGGGTGGTGCCCACCTGCAAGAAAAAATTGTAGCTTTTGGCTCTGACCGGATGGTTGTGATTGCTGACGAAACTAAGAAAGTCAATAAACTTGGGAAGTTTCCTCTTCCTGTTGAGGTTCTTAAATTTGGTAGCGCCTCGTCGCAAAAACAAATAGAGGAATTACTCATCGCTCAAAACTATAGAGATTTCACCGTACAAATGAGAATGGAGAAGAATAAACCCTTTATTACAGATGAAGGAAATTATATTTTTGATTTGAATTTAGGTGAAATTCAGAACCCTCGCAAACTTTGTGTCGATCTTAATATTATCCCTGGTGTTGTAGAAAACGGTCTTTTTATCGATGTCTGCAAAGCTGTAGTTATTGGTTATTCTGATGGAACGGCTAAGATTTCGTGGAAAGATAATGTTGTTTAACAATTTAAATATAAATCTGTTTAATTATGACTTTCTAGGAAAACTTTATGAAATTTGATTATGATCTTTTCGTAATTGGTGGTGGGTCAGGTGGAGTTAGGGCAGCCCGAGTAGCAGCAACAGAAGCTGGAGCTAGAGTTGGGTTGGCAGAAGAAGACCGCTATGGAGGAACATGTGTAATAAGAGGCTGTGTTCCTAAAAAGCTGATGGTTTTTGCGAGTGAGTTCAGTAGGCATACAGAGGACGCTAACGCATTTGGCTGGAGTGTGCAAAATGACGGTTTTGACTGGCAAAGTTTTAGACAAAAGCTTCATTTGGAACTTGAACGATTGGAAACTGTTTATAAAAACTTGCTACGTAACGCAGGTGTGGAGACATTTGATCACAGAGCAAAATTAGAAGATGCCCATACAGTATCGCTTGGCGAAAAAAGTGTAACAGCGCGAACAATTTTGGTAGCGACTGGGGGTCGACCTTTCAAACCTGATATTCCTGGAATTGAAAATGCTTTAGTCTCTGATGATATTTTTAATTTAGAAAAGCTTCCCAAATCTATAGCAATAATTGGAGGTGGTTATATAGCTTGTGAAATGGCGAGTATTATGAGCGGATTTGGAGTTGAAACAAAGCTCATTTACAGAGGTGATCAGATTTTACGTGGTTTTGATAATGAAATTAGAGACCATGTTGCTCACGAAATGTCCAAAAATGGTATTTCGATCTCGCTTAATGCAGATATACAGCGAATAAATTTAACTTCGAATGGTTTGGAAATCACTGAAACCAGTGGTCGAAAGCAGAATTTTGATCAAGTTTTAGCTGCAACAGGGCGAATGCCTAATTCAGATGATTTGGGTTTAGAAAAAAGCGGTATTGAAATCGGCAAAAAAGGTGAAATTTTGGTCGATGAATATTCAAAGAGTTCTGTTGGCTCTGTATACGCTATTGGAGATGTAACGGACCGCAGCAATCTAACACCAATCGCTATTCGGGAAGCCATGTCATTCATCGAAACAGTTTTTAGGGATCAGCCACAAAAAATTGATTATGATTTGATACCCACTGCAGTTTTTACGACACCAGAAGTTGGAACTGTAGGGTTGAGCGAGCAGGAAGCATCGAAATATGGGCCTCTTGCAATTTACACCACTAAATTTAAATCCATGCGAGAAGGTTTTGCAGGAAGGGAAGATCGAGTTTTTATGAAGCTAATTGTTGAGGAAAAAAATCAAAAGGTTTTGGGCTGTCATTTTGTCTCACCTTTTGCAGGTGAAATGGTGCAGTTAGCTGCTATTGCCATAACAATGGGTGCAACAAAACTTGATTTTGACAAAACAATTGCTGTCCATCCAACAATTTCAGAAGAATTAGTAACAATGCGAAATCCGACTCGCAGAGCTTGAAAAATTCATTTAAATCCCCAGTTATTAGGAAATAACGTATAAAGTCATAGTACCGGTGAAGGAATAAAAATGGCAGGAAATTCTGGCGGCCCTTGGGGCGGCGGTGGCGGCAACGGCCGTGACAGTGGAAAAGAAGGTGGACGTAAGCAGCCGACGGGTGGGAAAAATAAACCTGAAGGCAGTAATCCCGTACCACCTGAAATTGATGACATGCTTCGAAAAGGGCAAGAGCAACTTCGCGTTTTAATGGGTGGAAGAGGCTCTGGAGGTTCAAATGGCTCTGGCCGTGGAAGCAGCGGTGGTGGATTAGGCCGAAGTGGTTACTTTTTAATCATAGCCGGCCTAGTCGTATTTTGGCTTTTTAATAGTTTGTATCAGGTCCAAAACTATGAAAAATCGGTTGAATTATTTTTTGGAAGATACGTTGAAACCGGTGAAGAGGGTCTAAATTTTGCGCCCTGGCCCGTTGTTCGGGCAGAAGTTGTTCCTGTTGACAGAGAACAAACTGAGGATATTGGCGTTGGTATACGAGGCGGCGATGCTGGACTGATGCTTACTGGTGATGAAAACATTGTTGATATTGATTTTCAAGTCGTTTGGAATGTAAATGACCCTGCCCGATTTCTTTTTAATCTAAGGGAGCCACAAGCTACAATTCGAGCAGTATCTGAATCTGCTATGCGAGAAATTATTGCACAGTCTGACCTTGCTCCCATTCTTAACCGTGACCGCGCAGCGATTTCCGATAGCTTAGAGCTTTTAATCCAGACCACATTAGACAGTTACGATAGTGGCGTAAATGTTGTTCGGGTTAACTTCGATAAAGCTGATCCACCTGAACAAGTTATTGACAGCTTTAGAGAAGTGCAGGCAGCTGAACAGCAGCGTGATAGACTTGAAAAAGAAGCCGATGCTTATGCTAATCGAATTTTAGCTCAAGCGCGTGGTGAAGCGGCGCAGGTTAGAGAACAAGCTGAAGCTTACAGGGCGCAAGTGGTAAATGAGGCCACAGGTGAAGCAAGCAGATTTAGTGCTGTATTAACTGAATATCGAAAAGCACCCGAGGTGACTAGAAAACGCCTTTATTTGGAAACAATGGAGCAAGTTTTAGGCGATGTTGAAAAAGTTATTATCGATGAATCAGCGGGTGGAAGCGGTGTTGTACCCTATCTTCCCTTGAACCAACTACGGCAGGAGACAAAATAATGAATAAAATGGTAGTGTTACTCGCCGCAGTATTTCTGGCTTTTATCGGTGTTATGTCTGCAATATTTGTTGTTGATGAGCGGGAAAAAGTTCTTGTTTTGCAATTTGGTCGGGTCGTGGCAACCAAAGAAGACCCTGGCCTCTCGTTCAAGATACCAATCATTCAAAATGTAGTGCGTTATGACGATCGCATTTTAAGTAGGGATATCGATCCTCTTGAAGTGACTCCCTTGGATGATCGTAGGCTTGTTGTGGATGCTTTTGCTCGATATCGTATAACAGACGTCAATAAGTTTCGAGAGGTAACCGGTGCATCTGGTGATACGGCGATTTCTATTGCAGGGACAAGGCTAGACCGAATTCTTAGTTCTCAAACTCGTGAAGTCCTGGGTTCCGTTTCCTCTAATAACATTCTGAGCTCGGATCGTTTTGCCTTGATGTTGAGAATAAGAAACGGTGCGATAGCCGAAGCAGAAAAAATGGGTATCGAAGTGGTTGATGTCCGTTTGAAACGGACGGATTTACCCAGACAAAACTTAGAAGCAACTTTTGCCCGGATGCGTGCAGAAAGAGACAGAGAAGCCGCTGACGAAATTGCTCGAGGTAACGAAGCTGCACAACGCGTAAGGGCCCAAGCTGATAGAGAGCAAGTTGTTATTGTATCAGAAGCAAAGCGAGAATCTGAGATTATAAGAGGTGAAGCAGACGCGGAAAGAAACGCTATTTTCGCAACAGCTTTTGGTGCTGATCCAGAATTCTTTGAATTTTATAGGTCATTAAATGCTTATGCAAAATCAATTCGGGGTTCGAATTCAACCATGGTCATGTCTCCAAACTCAGAATTCTTCAACTATTTTAAATCTGACCTAGGATCTAAATGATATCTTTAATCTTTTATGGATTAGGTTTGGTACTGTTGATAGAGGGGCTAGTTTATGTTCTAGCCCCTCATTTTGTAGAAAAAATGTTGATCACACTTCAAGAAATGCCGAAAGAGCAACGTCGATTAGTTGGCGCCTGTATGGCTTTGGCAGGTGGTTTAATTCTACTATTTGTTAGGACATTTTAATTTTGAAAAAATATACAAATTTGAATTTACAAGCTGTTGTAAACTCAAATTGTTATCCTAAATAACATCGTACGAGCTCAACTTAAAACTAATTTGGGGAATAAAAAGTGCGTCAAGCTTCTATTGCTAAATCTACACAAGTTTCACCTGTGGAATATATTGTAAAAACACGGAGATTAATTTTAAATTTAATCTTTTTGATGATGATTTTTCTTCTGCAAACCAAGGTATTAAGCGCCCGTGGGGTACCGGAAAGTTTTGCTGATTTGGTAGAAAATGTTGGTGCTGCAGTCGTCAACATAACGACAACCACAAAGGTTGAGGCTCCAGTTGTTCCTCGAGGTGTAGTACCAGAAGGTAGCCCATTTGAAGAGTTATTTCGCGATTTTCAAAACCCTAATAGTCCTCGGCAAAGGCCTCGCAATGCTAATGCTTTAGGGTCTGGTTTTGTTATTAGCAGTGACGGTTTTATCGTGACAAATCACCATGTCATCAATGGTGCTGATCAAATAACGATCGAATTTAATGATGGATCGTTTCGAGATGCAGTTGTTATTGGTAGTGATGAAAACATCGATATCGCACTATTGAAAGTTGATTCAGAAACAAACTTAGAGTTTGTAAATTTTGGTGATAGTGACATATCTCGAGTTGGCGATTGGGTTATGGCAATGGGAAATCCTCTTGGCCAAGGTTTTTCTGTGTCAGTAGGGATTATTTCGGCGCGTAATCGAGAACTAGCGGGTAATTACGATGACTATATACAGACTGATGCAGCGATAAACAGAGGTAATTCAGGAGGTCCTTTGTTCAATATGGAGGGACAAGTTGTTGGTGTAAATACAGCTATATTGTCGCCAAACGGTGGATCAATAGGCATTGGATTTTCAATGGCATCGAATGTGGTTGAGCCTGTCGTTAAACAATTAAAAGAATTTGGTGAGGTGCGTCGCGGATGGCTAGGCGTTAGTATAGGTGATCTTAATCAGGATATGGCGGATGCCTTAGGGATGGCAGAACCTAGAGGCTCAATTGTTTTGGAGGTTTATGACGGGCCATCTAAAGATGCTGGTTTGCTAGCCTCAGACGTGATCGTCATGTTTGATGAAAAAGAAGTTGGAGACTCTGGGGAATTGGTTCGCATTGTTGGTGACACGACTGTAGGTAGAACTGTAGACGTTATAGTGCTCCGACAAGGTGAGCGTATTAAAGTAAGCGTAAAACTTGGACAGCGCCCAACTAATAAGGAACTCAACGCGAAAGTTGCAACTCCAGAGCCTGCTAAGCCAAATGAGGACGCAATTGATGGAGTTGGATTATCTGAGATAACCGATACGCTTCGAGAAGAATACAGCGTAGATCCAGCTATTTCTGGTTTAATTATTGTATCTATAGATGAAGCATCTTCTGCTTATGAAAACGGGTTACGCAAAGGTGACATAATCACAGATGTCGCCCAGAAACCTGTAAATACGGTTAAAGAGGTTGCAGAACTTGTATCAAGTGCCAAAAGCGAAGGACGTCAATCTGTTCTGCTATTAGTTCGAAGAGAGGGTCAACCTAGGTTCATAGTGCTAAAATTTAATTAACAGATTAATAAAACTGGGAGCAAAGCTCCCAGTTTTTCTCAGTACGAACTATATGTTTATCTTCGGCAAATCATCCAGCATATAAGAAATATCTTCAATATATTCAGCTATTATATGTATGACTGAATTTTCACTCTGAACTCGTCCTTTTATTTTCAAAAGACGTCCAGAAATTACAGCACGACGAAATTTTTCATATAAAGTTCGCCAAATTACTATGTTTATGGTTCCAGTTTCATCTTCTAGTGTAAGAAAAATAACGCCTTTTGCTGTTCCGGGGCGTTGTCTAAGTATTACTAATCCCGCAACGCATACAATGGTGCCGGGTGCAGGACGATTTAGAAGTGATGCGGGACAAGCACTTGGGGGCTTTGGCCAGGTTAAGAGAGTATTTTCCATTTTATAATTACTTAGTTGAAGTCGATGAGAGAACAAAAGTAGAACAAATTAAATAATTTAACAAGATTTTTTTAATAATTCTTAAAAAGGTATGGCCGAATTAAATTAAGCTGATTAGAAGAGATGGACGAATAATAAGGGATGAGCAGAATGGCAAAAATTACCTATATTGAACATAATGGAACACAGCATGTTGTTGAGGTGTCCAACGGTTTGACAGTAATGGAAGGTGCTCGAGATAATAATATCCCAGGAATAGATGCGGATTGTGGTGGAGCATGCGCATGCTCAACTTGCCATGTTTATGTTCACCCGGATTGGGTCGAAAAATTACCAGAAAGTGAAGATATGGAGCAGGATATGCTCGACTTCGCCTATGAACCTGATCCTAAAAGATCTCGATTGACGTGTCAGTTACAAGTCACTGATGATTTAGATGGCTTAATTGTTCAAATGCCGGAACAACAAATTTAAAAAAATTAACTGATTTTTTTTAGTAAGTCTCCGTTTCGGATTTGACCTGCTGATATAACAGCACACAATAAACCTCTCAATCGGAGCGGTTTATTTTCCTCTAAAGTTATCCAGTTTTTCGCATCTGCACCGTAGCGCACCTTCCATTTAACGCACCCCTCGTTAAATATTCCGGATACTTTAAGTTTAGCTGTTCCAGCCTCGAGAATAGCGCCAGTAGGACAATTCTCTTCAGAGGTATCAAAATCAGACATGAAAGTATCACCGGGGTGGATTGCTTCAGGCCCAAATTTTACTGCATCCCAAACTCTTTTCGATAAAATAGATACTTGGATACCAGGATCGGGCTTTCCATTTTTAAGCGTCAACCAGGGGCTTTTAAGCCATCGATCTCCCTTAATTCCTTCCTCTGGTGTTAATTCAATTAAATCAGGAAAGCTTCTTTGGTTTCTTTCCGGCCTTAAGCATAAATTTTCAATTATGGACTCATCTTTTGGGGCATCTTTTATATGCGGTATTGCCTCTGATAATTCGAATTTTGATCTAAAAGTCACAGTGCTCTCCAACCTATGTCCTTTCTGTAAAAACCTTCTGGCCAATCTATGATTTCTATTATTTCGTATGCATTCTTTTGGGCTTCGACTAAAGTTTCTGATCTTGCGGTTATGTTTAAAACACGTCCTCCGTTCGAGATTATGTTTCCATTTTCCTTCGCTGTGCCAGCATGGAAACACATAAAGTTGCTGTTAGAAGGAAGATCAGCTAAGCCGTTGATTTGCGAGCCGTTTGTGTAAGAACCAGGATACCCGCCACTCGCCATAACAACTGTGATGGCATGATCGTCGGCCCAATTAAGTTTGACATCACTCAACTCACCTTTCGCTGTAGAAAGTAGAGCATCCAAAATTTGACCTCCCAACCGCATCATTAAGACCTGACATTCGGGATCACCAAATCTTACATTATACTCAACGAGGCGGGGATTGGAGTCTTTGATCATGAGGCCAGCGTAAAGGACACCTGTGAAAGGCATGCCTCTATTTACCATTTCGCGCACTGTTGGACGTATTATCCTCTCCATAGTCTTATTTAATACTGCCTCGCTAAGAATTGGAGCTGGCGAATAGGCCCCCATGCCTCCAGTATTTAGTCCAGTGTCTCCTTCGCCTACCCTCTTATGATCTTGCGCAGTACCAATAGGCAGAACTGTTTCGCCATCAACTAAAACGAATAACGACGCTTCCTCACCTTCCATAAATTCTTCGATCACAACGCTGGCGCCGGCATCGCCAAAAGAGCCATCAAAAATTTCGTCCACTGCAGACAATGCCATCTCAATATCTGTAGCTACGATTACACCTTTGCCTGCTGCCAGTCCGTCCGCTTTTACGACTAAAGGCGCTCCCTGGGTCTTTATGTAAGCTGTGGCTGATTCAAGTGAATCGAATACTGCATAATTTGCGGTAGGCGCTCCAGAGGCATCACAGATTTCTTTCGTAAATTTTTTACTTGTTTCTAGTTGGGCCGACGCTTTAGAGGGCCCAAAAGTTAAAATGCGCTCTTTTCTTAGATAATCACCGACACCCGCAGCCAATGGGGCTTCAGGTCCAATTATAACAAAATCTATACTATATTTTTTTACTGTTTGGAGCACCTTTTCGGGGTTAAGAATATCGATGCTTATGCAGCGTGCAATTTCAGCAATACCTGCGTTTCCGGGGGCCACATATATGTTGTCACACTTAGGGTTTTGCTTAATAGCCCAAGCTAGAGAATGTTCACGACCTCCACTCCCTAATATCAATATATTCATACTTGAATCACCTTAAGCTCTCTGATTTTTAATAATCAACAAGATATGATTGAGCAAGGTATCCCAAAACTAATTGCTCTCGTGCTCATCAAAGTTTAGGTTTTTGTAAGGAGTTTTTCATGTCTGATCTTTTCGAAAATCAAATACAAGGGATTAATGAACCTGAGTTTTCTGTAAGTGAGATTTCTAATGCAATTAAAAGACTAATTGAGGAAGAGTTTTCGTACGTTCGAATAAGAGGTGAAATTGGTCGTGTAAGTTTACCCAGGTCCGGTCATGTCTATTTAGATTTAAAAGATGAAAAATCAGTAATTGCTGGTGTCATTTGGAAGGGTGTTGCTGATAAATTAATGACGAAGCCTGAAGAGGGCATGGAAGTAATAGCCAGAGGGCGGGTTACTACATTTGGGGGGCAATCCAAGTATCAAATAATTATAGATGATTTAAGGCCTGCGGGTGTTGGTGCCTTAATGGCTATGTTAGAAAAAAGAAAAAAACAGTTTCAAGCTGAAGGAATTTTCAACCAAGAGCATAAAAAGCCTCTTCCCTTTCTTCCTGAAATTATAGGCGTTATTACCTCTCCATCCGGAGCTGTCATCAAAGATATTTTACATCGTCTTTCCGATCGCTTCCCTAGAAAAGTGACTTTATGGCCGGTTGCAGTTCAGGGAGACAATTGTGCAAGAGAGGTCTCTCGAGCTATAGATGGATTTAACTCTTTAACTGTTCAAAATCCTCTTATTGCGCCGGATTTAATAATTGTAGCCCGAGGAGGTGGGTCTATAGAGGATCTTTGGGGCTTCAATGAAGAGCTGGTGGTTAGATCGGCATTTAAATCAACAATACCATTGATTTCAGCAATAGGTCATGAAACAGACACTACACTTCTTGATTATGTCGCTGATGTGAGGGCCCCCACGCCCTCAGCTGCAGCAGAAATGGCAGTGCCCGTGAGGCATGAATTGTTGGCATTAATAGATGCTAACGAAGCCCGATTAAGTAGAGCTCTTAGCCAGGTTCTCTTAAACCGGTCCCAGAGATTATTGGATATTTCCCGCTCATTGCCCAGAGTATTTGGGCTTTTAGAAGGCCCCACTCAGCGATTGGACTCCATAAGTACTCGTTTGCCAATTTCTTTAACTTCCAGTGTTAAACTAAAAAAGAGCAGGTTGTTTGAACTCAGTACCGGTATAAAGCCCACATCTTTGATTATGCGTTTGGAGAACTCGCAAAGTAAATTTGAACTACAGGCAAAGCAACTGAAAACTCTGCTTGGCTATTATATTGATCTTAGGAAACAAACTTTAGGTTCTTTGTTTTCGAGAATTGAGAGCTTGTCCTTAAAAAGAGAGATACTCCATGAGCAAAAAAATCTAAAAGATTTATCTCTTAGGATCAGAAAAGCGTATGAAATGAGTTTAACAAACTTAGAAACAAAACTTCAGGCTATTGATCGATTAAGGGAAACCCTTGGATATCGTGAGACACTAAATAGAGGATACGCAGTAATCAGATCGGGCGATAATGTTATTACAGAAAAAGCCAAAGCTTTGTATGAGACCAACCTATCCATTGAATTCTGGGATGGTGAATTACCAATCAAAAACCTTAATGATTAAGCGATCAATTTAAGCAGCCAAGACTAAACTATCGTATGTAACTGTTTCAAGGTCGTTTTTATGTTTTAAAAAGCTCATTTTGATTATAAACTTTAGTGCAAAGATCTGGGGAGAATTTACATGGCATTAGACCAGGATAAAGGTGTTTGGAAATCTGCCAAGGGCAAGGGGCGCCGAACTCCAAAGGGTCGCCAATTTGAAGATGAAGCTCTGAATGAAGTTAAAGCCCTTTTGGAGAATAGACCCAGACAAAAAGACCTTCTCATCGAGTTTCTACATCTTATTCAAGATAAATATGGTTATTTATCTGCTCAGCATCTTTGTGCCTTAGCTGAAGAATTGAAAATATCTATGGCAGAAGTTTATGAGGTGGCATCATTTTATGCACATTTCGATATAGTTAAAGAAGATGAAACGCCTCCGCCCCAAATAACAATACGAGTCTGCGACTCTCTATCTTGTGAATTGGCTGGAGCTGAAAAACTTCGTGAAGAATTGAAAAAAGGTTTAGATCCAAAAGAAGTGAGGGTTGTAAGGGCACCTTGTATGGGTAGATGTGATGCTGCCCCTACCTTAGAACTTGGGCATAACCATATCGACAGAGCATCTACTGATAAAGTTCAAGCAGCTATATCTGAGGGTCACTTTCACTGTAGCATTCCAGAATATGAAAGATTTCAAAAATATTTTAGCCTTGGCGGTTATCAAACACTTTTAAATTTGCGACTAGAAGGTAATTGGGAAGACATTCAAAATAAAATCTTAGCTTCTGGCTTGAGGGGTCTAGGAGGTGCAGGTTTCCCTTCTGGTAAAAAATGGGGATTTGTTCGCATGAATGAAGGTCCTCGTTTTATCGCTGTTAATGGAGATGAGGGTGAACCAGGAACTTTTAAGGATAGATTTTATTTAGAGAGAACACCCCACTTGTTTCTAGAAGGAATGCTCATAGCCGCTTGGGCTGTAGAGGCAGAAAAAGCTTATATCTATATGCGTGATGAATATCCTGCGGTTTTAAAAATACTCAAGGAGGAAATAACAGCATTGGAGCAAGCTGGGATAGTAGAGCCGGGTTATATAGAGCTTCGACGAGGCGCTGGTGCCTATATCTGTGGTGAAGAAAGTGCAATGATAGAGTCTATAGAGGGTAAGAGGGGATTACCAAGACACCGCCCTCCATTTGTTGCTCAGGTGGGCCTATTTGGTCGGCCAACGCTCGTTCATAATGTTGAAACGCTCCATTGGATTGCACGAATTTGTAGGGAAGGTCCTGAAATTCTAAATAGTGTGGAGAAAAATGGGAGAAAAGGCCTTCGAACCTACTCTGTATCAGGCCGAGTTAAAGATCCTGGCATTTACTTGCTTCCCGCTGGGTCAACAATTTTAGACATTATTGATGCTGCTGGTGGGATGATGAAAGGTCATACATTTAAAGCTTATCAGCCTGGTGGACCTTCTTCTGGTTTGTTGCCTTCAAAACTCAATGATGTTCCTATGGATTTTGATACACTTCAACCGTATGATACTTTTATTGGTTCTGCAGCGGTAGTTATATTGTCAGACAAAGATAGCGCTCGGGCCGCCGCTCTCAATATGTTGAAATTTTTTGAAGACGAAAGCTGTGGTCAATGTACTCCATGCAGAGTTGGCTGTGAAAAAGCCGTGAAATTGATGGAGAAAAAAGAGTGGGATACGGAATTGTTGGAAGAAGTTTGCAAGACCATGGTTGATGCTTCTATTTGTGGGTTAGGCCAGGCCGCACCAAATGCCATAAAATCAACGATTAAATATTTTAATGATGAAATTTAGGGTATCCGCTGGAGCAATTAACTGGATAATCTTTAATAAAAGCAGTCATCTACTATCTTTTATTTATATTAATTTAATACTAATTGATGGCAGAGATTGCAAATGGTGTAGTTGATGGGATTTTTCAAAAAACTCAAAGAACGTTTATTCAAATCTTCTTCTAAAATAGATGAAGGATTGGATGCAATTATTGAAGACGGCGGTGAGGCTGAGGAAGTTGAATTAGAAGAAGGCCTTAAAAAAACGCAAAAAGAAACAGTTGAATTTTCTACGAGTGTAGAAGCTGAAATTGAACCTGCTCCAATTGACCCCAAGTTAGAGCAAAACGTTCTGAACGCTTCAGAAACCATCGAACCTGAAGAAATGAAAGAAAATGTTGATTTTGATAAAATCGATGATGTCGAAATTGAACCTGTCCCAATTAAACCTCAAATAGAGCAAATTGAGGTAGCCAATGAGAAACCTACGGAAACTAAAGGAAAAAAAGAAACCTTAGTTGGCAAAATTTTAGGCCGCAAAAAAGTAAAAGTCATTAAGCGAAAATTTGATGATGATATGCTCGAACAACTGGAAGAGTTATTAATCGCTTCCGATATGGGTGTAGATACAGCTATGAGAGTTGCGGCTAATATGGCTCAAGGAAATCTTGGTAGTCGATTATCTACATCTGAAATAAAAAAATTATTAGCCGACGAGATAGAGCAAATAATGGAGAACGTGGCGCAACCATTGCCAATCTATCCTAAGCATCCCCAGGTTGTTCTCGTAGTTGGTGTCAACGGTTCTGGAAAAACTACAACAATTGGTAAGTTGGCTAGCCAGTTCAAAGAGGCTGGTAAAAATGTAGTGATAGCTGCTGGGGATACTTTTAGGGCTGCTGCTGTTGAACAGCTTCAAATTTGGGGGGACCGCGCAAACGTTCCCGTCTTGGTTGCGCCTGAAGGTTCTGACCCGGCTTCATTGGCTTTTGATGCCCTAGAAAAAGCACAGCAAGAAAAAGCGGATCTACTTATGATCGATACGGCTGGTAGGCTTCAAAATCGAACAGATTTAATGGAGGAGCTAGCAAAAATTGTGAGGGTTTTGAAAAAAAAGGATCCTGAAGCACCTCAAAATACTATTTTGGTTTTAGATGCCACAACAGGTCAAAATGCGATTTCTCAAGTTGAGACATTTCGTGAAATAGCGGAAGTAAGTGGCCTTATTATGACAAAGTTAGATGGAACGGCAAAAGGTGGTGTGCTTGTAGCGTTAGCCGATAAATTTGGCTTGCCAATTCACGCTATTGGTGTTGGTGAGCAAATAGATGATTTGGCTCCGTTTGATCCAGCAGAATTTGCTCAAGCGCTAACTGGTTCTGACAATTAAACTATATTATTTGTATGAGCTCTGAACCGTTATTTTTAGTTTCCTTCATTTATGAAATAGAAGGAACAAGTCTAGGTAGTCGTGTGGCATTGTGGCTTGCCCTATTAGCTGCCTTTCTACACGCCGTTTTTGGTGCTTTACAAAAAGGACGTCACGATCCTTGGTTATCGCGTGGTGCTATTGATGCCAGTTCTGGCTTGGCCATGGTTCCACTTGCGATATTCGTTGTCCCAATTCCAGAGCCTCGACTCTGGCCAATTTTTCTAGTGATTTTTTTAATACATTTTATTTACAAACTTCTTCAAGCCTTCGCTTACTCTAAAGGCTCTTTTACCGTAGTATATCCTGTCGTGCGAGGGACAAGCCCTATTTTCACTGTTTTTGGTGCTTACATTTTGTTTGGTGAAACATTTTCGCTAACACAATGGTTAGGTGTTTTGCTTCTTTTGGTGGGTATTTTTGGGTTGGCTTTATACAACCTAATCTATTTAGAGAAATCGAGAGAAACTTTGCCAGTCGCTTTAATTTTTGCTGTTTGCACGGGTAGCTTCGTCGCCATTTATACTACAATTGATGCTTATGGTATTAGGTTGGCTATTGACCCGTTGGCATTTATTGTATGGTTTTTTCTGTTTGATAGTCTGTCAATTACACCATATGCAATCTACCGATGGTTTAATTTAATTGAAAGACCAAATTTATTTCCTCTGGCAATCAGAGGTGTTGCAGGTGGAATTGTTGCTTTTTTTAGTTTTGGATCGATAATGTTGGCAACACGTCTTGATAAAGTGGGAGAGGCTGCGGTTCTCAGAGAAACATCAACAGTTTTTGCTGCCATTATAGGTTGGGTGTTTTTAAAAGAAACGGTTGGACCACGTAGGGTATTGTTAATGGCTTTGATTGCTTTTGGTGCTGTCGTAGTTGAACTTGGAGGTTAAGTAATGTCATCAAATCAAAAAAACTCTGGGATTAAGTCTACTTTGGAATTTGGGCCTGTAATAATCTTTTTCTTGGCCTATATTTTGTTTGATCGCTATGACATTAGTTTGAATATTTATGGGCAAACCTACGAGGGTTTTGTTTTAGCAACGACAATTTTTATTCCCATAATTTTAATTACAACATTCCTGACTTGGAAGTTGACTGGCGAAGTTTCAAAAATGCAGCTTTTTACGGCTATCCTCGTAGTTGTTTTTGGTGGAATGACCATTTTGTTTAATGATGACCGCTTTTTTAAAATGAAACCAACTCTTGTTTATTTTCTATTTGGGTTTGTTTTATTAGTCGGTTTGCTTAGAGGTAAATCTTATTTGGAGTCGTTGATGGGGACTATGCTTCCGATGGAACGTGAGGGATGGATGATTATAAGTCGGAGAATTACTGGCTTCTTTTTCTTCTTAGGGCTTTTAAACGAATTTGTCTGGAGGACGTTTTCGACTGAGGTTTGGGTTTATTTTAAAACCTTCGGGTTAAGTATAGCATTGTTCTTATTTCTTGCGTCTCAATTTTCAGTTTTATCAAAATATGGTGATTTTGGTAATGATGATAAAAAATAAGTTAATACCAGCAAGGGTTCGATTGATTACTTGACGTTGATCAATTAAATGTCTAATTCACTTTCCTAGTGGTGATTTGTTACCAGATTGCGAACCACTTTAAAAATTCGCTAAAAGGTCAGGATGCAATCCCCCCATTCGCTTGACCGCAACTGGGGGTTTTTTTGTGTTTTGACCAATAGGTGTAATTATGAATAAACATTATCACAACCGAACTAAAATGGTTCATGGCGGTACCAGAAGAAGTCAGTATGGTGAAGTCAGTGAAGCACTGTTCATGACACAAGGTTATATATACGAAACTGCTGAAAACGCTGAAACGCGGTTCCTAGAAAGTCGCGATGACGATTTTATATACTCAAGGTATGGAAACCCAACCGTGGCTATGTTCGAAGATCGCATGGCCCTTTTAGAAGGTGCCGAAGACTGTTTCGCTACGGCGTCAGGAATGGCAGCAGTCAACGGCGCTTTGGTTTCTTGCTTAAAAGCAGGAGATCATGTGGTAGCTTCGAGGGCCTTATTTGGCTCTTGTCTTTACATTCTTGAAGAAATTTTACCTCGTTTTGGCGTAGAAGTAACATTTGTAAATGGTTTGGATCTCGCAGCCTGGGAATGTGCTTTCAAATCCAATACAAAGGTTTGCTTTTTCGAAAGTATCTCTAATCCAAACTTGGAATTAGTTGATATTCCAAAAGTTGTAGAGATAGCGCACTCTCACGGTGCTTTAGTTATTGTTGATAACGTTTTTACCACGCCAGTTTTTTCAAAAGCTTTCGAGTTTGGAGTGGATGTTGTTGTTTATTCGGCAACCAAACATATCGACGGGCAGGGTCGTGCCTTGGGCGGTGTAATTCTAGGTAAAAAGGAATTTATACGCAAAAAAGTCGAGCCTTATATGAAACATACAGGGGGTGCGATGAGCCCATTTAATGCATGGGTCATGTTGAAAGGTTTGGAAACAATAGAATTGAGAGTGAAAGCACAGGCAAAATCGGCTTTGAAAATTTCTCAAGTTTTAGAGCAATCATCAAACATTAGAAAAGTTATATATCCCGGATTGCCTTCCAGCGAACAGCATAATTTGGCTAATGAAATAATTTCTGGTTATGGAACTGTAATAACATTTGAGTTTATTAAAGGTAAACCGGCTGCTTTTAAATTTTTGAATAATCTAGAAATAATTATAATTTCAAATAATCTTGGAGATGCCAAATCGATTGCAACGCATCCTGCAACAACCACCCATCAACGCCTAACCGAAAAGCAAAAGGAAGATCTCCAAATTAGTGAGGGGTTAATCAGGCTGTCCGTTGGTCTTGAGGATACAGATGACCTCATTAATGACGTTTCGTCAGCTTTAAGGACTCTTTAATTGATCTGTAACTAAAAATGTTGCGTATTAATATTCGCATGTAGTAAAGTTAAGTTTACACAATGGTCAGGGTCAGTGACGGAAAAGGGGTCCGGAATGAATATTCATACCCGTAAATTAGAGTCGGAAATTTCCGAATCTGAAGTCAACGAGGCTTTGTCAGTATTAAAAAAATGGAGAGATCAAGGTGGTGAGATAGACCTCTCAAACGAAAATATCCATCCATCAGAGGTCACAAATCTGTGGGTAGATTATCCTAAATTGAATGATAAATATCCAACTGAATTTAACCTTGATGCTGATTATAAGGCTTCACTTCCTGATCTGCAAAATGGCCCTAGCTCCCTAATTAAAGGTTCCAACCAAGTTATTCAGCATGTTGGCATCTCTAATTTCAAACTGCCAATTAGATACAGATTGCGAGGTGCTGGCGAAAGAACTCTGGAGACTTCAGTGACAGGCTCAGTTAGCTTAGCTGCTGACAAGAAAGGCATAAATATGTCGCGTATCATCCGCAGTTTTTATAAGCATTCTGAAGAGCAATTTAGCTTTTCAGTTATAGAGGCGGCTCTGGATGATTATAAAACAGATTTAGAGAGTTTTGATGCCAGAATTTTGATGAAATTTTCGTTTCCAATGAAGGTTGGTAGCCTTAGATCCAATCTATCTGGTTATCAATATTATGACATCTCTCTAGAGTTGATTGATCAGGATGGGCTCCGTACCAAAGTTATGCATTTAGATTACGTGTATAGTTCGACATGCCCGTGCTCTCTAGAATTGAGTGAGCATGCAAGGAAGTCTAGAGGTCAACTCGCTACCCCACATTCACAGCGGTCAGTCGCTAGAATTTCTGTGGTTTTAAAAGGAAATGACCGTTTGTGGTTTGAAGACATAATTGAACATTGCCGTGTGGCCGTTCCAACAGAGACGCAGGTTATGGTTAAGAGAGAGGATGAGCAAGCATTCGCAGAACTTAACGCTGCTAATCCTATCTTTGTAGAAGATGCAGCTCGATTATTTTGTAAGAACTTGAAGAGCGATGACCGCATTGGTGATTTCAGAATAATAGCTTCACACCAAGAAAGTTTACATAGTCATGACGCGATTTCAATTTTGACAGAGGGCTCAACTTTTGAGACCGTATCAATTGATCCTTATCAATTCTCAACTCTCGTACATCGCGGATAAATTTAATAGGACTTGACAGTACCTTAGACAGCAATCAACGGTGTTTCCATGATTGATATGCGACCCGTTGGATATGTTATTGGGATTTTAGTCGTCTTTCTTGGATTGACGATGTTGGCGCCTCTAGCAGTGGATTTCGGGCAAGGGAATGGGCACTGGCCAGTATTTGCAACATCTGCTGCCATAACGATAATTAGTGGTGGTTTTCTTGCTCTAGCCTCATCAAATGGAACCCATATAGGTTTAGACATACAAAAAACATTTTTGCTTACGACCCTTGTTTGGGTTGCTTTATCGGTGTTTGCGGCAATACCCTTTATTTTGGGATTTACCAATGCAAACCTGGTGGATGCAATCTTCGAAGCAGTGTCAGGTATAACAACAACAGGTTCTACTGTATTCAATGAGCTGGATAAAATGCCAAAGGGTCTTCTTCTTTGGAGAGGCATTTTACAATGGCTAGGGGGTATAGGTATAATTGTCGTTGCAATGGTTTTTCTACCCGAACTCAGGGTAGGCGGCATGCAAATTTTTAGAGCTGAAGGCTTTGACACTCTTGGAAAGATTTTACCTAGGGCAACAACAATAGCTTTTCAAATTTCAATAATCTATGTGGGCATTACTATAGCTTGCGGTTTATCCTATGTTCTGGCTGGGATGAACTTTTTTGATGCAGTAGTCCACGCATTTACCACTGTAGCAACGGGTGGCTTTTCAAATTATGATGGATCCTTTTCTGTATTTTCCTGGAAAGTCGAATATGTTGCTATTTTATTCATGATTTTGTCAGCATTGCCTTTTGTTCGTTATGTACAATTGATAAACGGGCAGGGCACAGCTGTATTTAAAGACCCACAAGTAAAAACATTTATCTTTTTGATTATTTTGTTGGTTTTGTTGAGTACATTTGTTTTAAGCATTCAGTTAAACTTATCTTTTGAACTTGTCTTTCGGAAAGCTCTTTTTAATATAACATCTATTCTAACAGGCACTGGATATGCCTCTACAAACTATATGTTATGGGGCGGTTTTCTAGTATCACTTTTGTTTTTTGTAGGCCTCATCGGAGGGTGTGCTGGATCAACAACTTGTTCTGTTAAAATTTTTAGGTACCAAATTGTATTTGCGTCAATAGCAAGTCAGCTAAAAAGGATACACTCACCAAACGGAGTTTTTATTCCTCGATATCAAGGCAGACAAATAAGTGATGACATTCTGAATTCGGTGTTGACATTTTTTGTGGTATTTTTTGCATCCCTTGGAATATTAGCTGTACTGCTTTCACTTACAGGACTAGATCTAATAACCTCTTTGTCGGGAGCAGCTGCCGCACTTGCTAATATTGGCCCTGGATTAGGTGAAACTATCGGTCCAGATGGAAATTTTTCATCTTTAAGTGATACCGCGAAGTGGTTGTTAATCGCAGGCATGCTAATAGGTCGCTTGGAATTAATGGCTGTATATATTTTATTTACTTTAAAGTTTTGGCGGAATTAGCTTATATTTGATAGTTTTTGGGTAAATAAACGAATGAATTTTGTTTGCCTGATTGACGGTCATCAAGGCTTTCCCTAAGAACAAGTAAGTTTTACAATGATCTAAAGGTAACGCTGATGGTTGCAGACGCTCCTCAATGTTTTCAAGATGTTATTTTGCGGTTGCAGAGTTATTGGGTAGAGCAGGGCTGTGCACTTATGCAGCCCTATGATATGGAAGTTGGTGCGGGCACTTTTCATCCTGCCACAACCTTGCGATCCTTGGGACCTAAGCCATGGTCCGTAGCATACGTTCAGCCTTCTAGGCGACCCACAGATGGACGTTATGGAGATAATCCAAACCGATTGCAGCACTATTACCAGTTTCAAGTTTTAATGAAACCCAGCCCTCCTGACTTTCAAGATCTCTATTTAGGATCCTTGGAGGCTATCGGTATTGATAGTAACTTACACGATATCCGGTTTGTTGAAGATGACTGGGAAAGTCCGACACTTGGAGCATGGGGTTTGGGCTGGGAAGTTTGGTGCGATGGAATGGAAGTGAGCCAATTTACATATTTCCAGCAAGTTGGTGGACATGATTGCAATCCCGTTTCAGGTGAGCTGACATATGGTTTAGAACGGCTCGCTATGTATATATTGGGCGTAAGCAATGTTATGGATATGCCATTTAATCATCCAAAGGCCAGAACTCCCTTAAAATATGGCGATATATTTAAACAGACAGAGGAAGAATATTCTAGGTGGAATTTTGATATAGCCAACACCGAAACACTTTTCCGCCAATTTGATGAGGCGGAGCAGGAATGTTTATCAATATTGTCCCAGGAAACATCAGATCCTAAATCTGGAAAAAATATTACCATGGTTCATCCAGCTTATGATCAGTGTATAAAAGCCTCTCATATATTTAATATTCTTGATGCCCGAAGTGTCATTTCAGTTACAGAAAGGCAGGCATATATTGGTCGGGTTAGAGGCTTAGCAAAGCAGTGTGCTGATGCATTCATTTTAACCCCTGCTGGAGGTAAAGTTAAGTGACAGGAAAAATCATAGTTATGTCCATTTTGCTCACCTCCGTCATAGCTGGAGCGACGATGTATTACCTACAAGTCTACGGGTTCTATGAGCGGGTTAATGTTGAACAAGCAAAAGGAATATCTTTGGTAAATCTTTCGACACAAGAACCCGAGAAAATACAGGTTGCCAATTTTCAGGGAATTGATGCAAATAGTTCGCCAATCAGATTTCGGGCATGTTTTGAAGTAAACGACCCTATTCATCTGTTGAAAGAAAAGTATGTTATGCTTAACGCTGCGACGCCTAGAAATGCTCCTATGTGGTTTAATTGTTTTAATGCCGGACGTATTGGGGAAGACCTATCCAAGGGCTCGGCGATTGCATTCCTTGGTAGCAAGAACTTTGAATATGGAATTGACCGCTACATTGTAGTGTATCCAGATGGACGCGGTTACGCCTGGAATGAAATAAATGATTGTGGTGAAAAATTATATGATGGGTCTACTAAAGATCAAAGCTGCCCTCCAAGGTTAAAATAATGCCTGATTTACTAATTGAATTATTATCTGAAGAAATACCTGCGCGGATGCAACGAAGAGCTTCGCTAGATTTTGAAAAGTTACTCACAGATGGTATTTCAGAGTTGGGTTTGTCATATGAAAGTTCTGCTGCCTTCACTACTCCTAGACGTTTGGTTTTAGTGTTAGAGAATGTTTCAAGTAAAAGTCTTAGCCGCTCTGAAGAGAAAAGGGGACCTAGAACAGATGCTCCAGAAAAAGCAATTCAAGGTTTTTTAAAAAGTACTGGTTTTGACCTAAGCCAACTTGAGATACGACAAGAGAAAAAAGGTGAATTTTATTATGCAACTTTTCAAACCAAAGGGCGTGAAGCGGCAGATGTTATATCGGTTGTTTTAGAAAAAATAATTCGAAACTTTCCCTGGCCTAAATCTATGCGATGGGGGGAGACCTCATTAAAATGGGTTCGGCCACTGCATTCTATCGTCTGCATTTTGTATGATGATGATGGCTCTAAAATCGTTGATATAAATATTGAAGGTATTTCCTCTGGAGATAAGACATATGGCCATCGTTTCATGGGAAGTGGTGAGTTTTCGGTCACTTCTTTTGAAGACTATGCTGCAAAATTAAAAAAGAATTATGTGGTGCTAGACCCCTCAGAACGGGCAGAAATAATCTTACAGGAAATGAAAAATCAAGCTTTTGCCCAGGGGCTGGAACTAATTAATGATCCTAGTTTGTTAAATGAAGTGGTTGGTTTGATTGAGTGGCCAGTCGTTTTGTTGGGAAAATTAGAAGATGAATTTCTTGCGTTACCTGCTGAAGTTTTACAGACATCAATGAGAGAGCACCAAAAGTTTTTTTCAATTCGAAACCCTAAGGACAACAAAGTCGTACAGTTTGCAACTGTCGCTAATCGTGAAACGCCTGATGGCGGGTCAACGATCCTTGCTGGTAATCAAAAAGTTTTGTCAGCTCGATTATCTGACGCAAAGTTTTTTTGGGATAATGATCTTAGAACAATTAAAACTGATGGTCTTGATATTTGGTTGGAAAAATTAAAGAAGGTAACTTTCCATAATAAGTTAGGTAGTCAGTTTGAACGTGTCGAACGTATTAGTAACTTATCGGAAATAATCGCTAAGAAAATTGGTTGTGATCCAAAGCTGGCAAAAGATGCTGCCTATATATCCAAGGCAGATTTGTCATCAGAAATGGTATATGAATTTCCAGAATTGCAAGGGATCATGGGGACATATTATGCTAGAAAAGCAGGTTATTTAGCGAGCATAGCAGATGCTTGCAAAGGTCATTACGCTCCGTTGGGTCCGAGCGATGAAGTGCCCGGTTCACCAATTTCTACC
>VMBT01000086.1_pt1 | contig 57825 bp, 67 predicted proteins | sample 4404301 | NCBI WGS metagenome assembly VMBT01 (sample SAMN12238535, study PRJNA552566) | marine metagenome | isolation source: Coastal seawater | place: USA: coastal Georgia, Sapelo Island | collected 2008-08/2009-08 | reverse complement strand
AGCGGGAATGGTGAAGGTGCTCTCCGGCCATTCCGGCCACAGCGCGCGGGTCTCTTGATCCGGGGTGATGACCACGGGGAGGGTGGCTTCCATTCAGGCCGAGATGGCTTCGCGCCCCTCAGAGTGCCTGTTCTGACTCGACTCCGTTGCGCTCTAGGCCACCGGCGGCTGTGCTCGAGCCGACAGCTTTTAGCCTGGCCTCCTGAGGATGGAGCACGTTGTCTTTCCAGCAGTTGCAGCAGTTTTTTGTGCGGGTTCAGGCTGAGCCAGCACTGCGGCAAGCGCTGGAGGAGGCGATGACGGCCGACGATGTCGCCCGCCTGGCCCAGGACCTGGGCTTTGAGGTCTCGGGCAGTGACATCCTGCGCTTCTCGGGGCAAACGGCAGCAGGTGTGAGGGTGACCCGCATTGACCATCCGGGGGAATACCCGGGGCGCTACGTCTAGGCCTTCGTCCTCGAGAGATCAGTCATCCAGGCGCGGCCGATGTTGCCGGTTGCGTTTGACATCACCTCGCATTTTTTTACTGTCCAGACGCCGGCGAGTGGCTGCTTTCGAGGGCTTGGTGGCGCGGCGTGGTTTGGGGTCTGGCTTCAGGGCCTCGCGCAGCACCGCGGCCATCTTTTCAAGGGCGAGGCAGCGGTTTTTGTACTGGGAACGGTGCTCGGAGGCCTGAATGCTGAGCACGCTCGAGCCTTTCAACTGCGGCAGCCGTGCCTGCAGTCGTTGTTTCTGAAATGGTCCAAGAACTGAGCAGGCTTCGATGTCAAAACTGAGCTCGACAGCCGTTTCCAGCTTGTTGACGTTTTGTCCGCCCGGGCCAGCGCTGCGGCGAAAGGACCAGGTCAAATCCGCCGCTGGAATGACCAGCCGTGGATGAATCACAAGCTCAAGGGCCACGGTTGGGAGCTAGTCCTCCTCCAGCCAGGCCCGGAAAGTCAGGGCGCGTAGGTGCTGGACCTGACGCAGGCGCCGTAGGCGATCGATCACGTAGTACGCCAAGCCGATGGCGATGGCGGCTCGGATGAAATACCAACTCAAGCCCCAGAGCAACACTCTGGTGAGGCTCAAGAAGGCAAACACCCAGAGCAAGATCCAGAGGGCCGAGAGCAGCAGTCGAATCAATGCGCTGTTGCGTCGCGTCATCGCTTCTTTGTTTTCTGCAATTCCCTCCGTAGGGTTTTTAGCAGAGTTCATTGGGGTGAATGCCTTCCAAGCCGCGCAATCGCATTGGTGAGGTGTATGGCCAGCTCACCGTTGTACGCGCGTCAGAGAAGCGCTCCAAGGCGGGCAATGCCTACTGGTGGTGTCGCTGCAGCTGCGGTCAGGAGCGCGAGGTGCCGAGCGACAAGCTCTCCCACAACCTCGCGCGCAAGAAGCCCACAGTTCAGGCCTGTGCGGCCTGCTCCCGTGAACTTCAAGTCGAGGCGGTCTGCGAGAAGAACGACCGTGAGGAGCGGCAACGGCGTCGTGAGGCCCTGGCCAACCGCCAGGCGCTCAAGGGCCTTGTCCCAGAGAGCTGGCTCGCCTTACCCCTGACCGATGCCCATGCCCGCGAACAGGGTCAGGTGCTGTTTTTTCGTGGCACGCGCTGCCTGCGTGATCACTTGGCTCCCTATCGCATCAACGGAGGCTGCTTGGCCTGCTCTGGCCAGCGCCCCTCAGCGACTGTTCCAGCTGCGTTCTAGGGAGGCACGGACCTGCTCCGTGCTGGGCTCGGCGAGCTGCCGGCGGAAGGGCTGGGTGAGTCGCCAGAACTTGACCCCCGCGGCCAGGGCGAAGACTCCCCAGGGAACCAGCAGCCAGAGCTGATGCATCAGGTCCATGGGTGATCGGGCACGATCAGTCTCGCGGAAATGGCTCCTGATCTGGTGGACGAGGAACTGCGCTTTGTTCTGACGTTGCTGCTGCTCGCCATCCTTCCGGTGGGATTGCTTTTCTGGGCTTGGTTGCGGCTCTTGCCTTCCAAATCCAAGTAGCTGTTCCACAATGGCGTCAGCTCCAGGTCTGCCATGACGGCTCAGCCCTCCCCTGAAACCACCGGTGACGACCGTCAGGCCCACGATTTCGATCGCCAGAAGGAGCTGCATAAGCAGATCCGCAACGATCCCGATTACGACGATTGGGAGTACGGCACCGAGCCCCTGCCCCACGAGGCCTGGGCTGCAAAGAACGCCAAAGACAAGGCCTCTTAACCCACCCGCCGCTTCGAGCGGTTCTGCACCGGTCTGACCAGCAGCAAGCTCAGCGCACAGATCGCCGCTGTCGCGAACCACAGGCCCACGCCATGGCCATGGCCATCCAGCAAAACCCCCGCCAGCAGCGGTGCGGCGAAGGCACTGAGCGCGAAGCACTGAGAGAAGAGGGCCATCGCCAGGCCGCCGTGGCCACGGGGACTGAGCTCAATCACCGCCTCCGTGGCTGTCGGTAGGAAGGCGGCTTCGCCCAGGGCGATGATCGTGAGGGCGATGACCACCAGAACGAGGCCGGAGTGGCTCAGGGCTGAGGCGGCCAGGAGCAGGGTCCCGCTGCTGAAGCAGATCAGGCTCAGCCCCAGGCCGGTCCCCACTGGCCGCAGGGCCAGGGCTCGGCCAACGGGCCATTGGATCAACACCAGCAGACCCAGTTGCAGACCGATCAGCAGGGCGCTCAGGCTTTCTGTCTGGCCAGCTCGGTTCAGGCCGCCGCGGACCAGATCCAGCGGCAGTGCGCTCTGCATCAGCGCTGGGATGGAGGTGGCCACCACCGAGATGCCAAGCATCGGCACCAGGGCTGGCAGCCATTGCCGCAGGGGACGTTGCCCCTCCGCGTACTCGCTGGCCTTGGCGGCTTTGGGCAGGGGTTTGAGCAACAGCAGCGCCGCCAGGGCGAGGACCGCCGCGATGTCGATCCAGTAGACCCCGCGCAACAGCCCGGCGGCCGCGAGCAGCGAACCGCAGAGGGTTCCTGAGGCCACACCGAGGGCATCACTGCTGCGCACCAGGGCGTAGCCCTTCGCCGACGGCAGTGGGCTCGCGCACTGCGGCACGGCGAGTTCAACCGCTGGCCAGTAGAGGCCTCCGGCCATGCCGATGCAGACCTGGCCAGCGATGTAGCCCCCCATGCTGCTGGCCTGTAGCAGCAGAGCGTCACCGGCAAATCCACAGGCCGCCGCCATCAGCACCGGGGTCCCGCAACTGCGGCCCTGATCCAGGAGGGCTCCACTGATGAAGCGCCCAACGGTGCCAGCCAGCGCAGCGAGGGCCAAACCCAGGCCTATGGAGGCGGCATTGAAGCCCTGCTGGTGAAACACCATCGGGGTGAGATACAAAATCCCACCGGCGCCAAAACTCGCGACCAATCGAACACTGGCCAGTTCCCGGAGTGCCGGGGGAAACTGGTGCCACCAGCTCCAGCCTGTTGCCTGCATCCGTGGTTGAGCCAACCCGCTTGCGTCGCCGCCGTGCACTGACCAGCAGTCTGCTGGCTGGCGTTCTGTCCTTGGGCTCCCTGCTGGCTCCGCCACTGCGGGCCGCTGAGCAACTCGACATCCACCTGGAGGGGTTGGACCTGCCCCTCAACCTGGTGGAACTGGAACGCTGGAGCAGGGATCCGTCCACGCGCGCTGGGGAGCTGGCGGTCTGGCTCAACCTGCTCGATCCCCAAAGCCAGCAGCAGTTGCATCAGCTGCTCAATGCCCCATTGGTGCGGGAGCGCAGCTTCACCCAACAGATGATGCGCAGTTGGGCGGGCCAGCGGGTCGCCGAAGAACTGGGCGTCTTGATCAGCACCGAGAACGGCAATGCCGGTCCGCTGGTTCTCAGCACCCTCAACACCTTGCTCAAAGAGCAGCGGCAGGTGACGGTGATCGAGCTGATGCGGGCACTGCCGGCCCAGCAGCTCACCATCAATCTCGATGGACTCCAGCTGCTCGCCCGCGGTTGGCAGCAGCAGTTGTTCGATCAGGAGCTGGCGCTCAAGGCCCTGCAGACCTTGCCGCTGCCGCAGGGGACCCCGCTGCTGCCGCTCTCCGATGGCGTGCTGCTGGATCAGCAATCCTCTGCGGCTGATCAGGCTCCCCAGCGCTGGCGTTTGCCGGTTCCCCATCGCCAGCAGCCCCTGGCGCTTGAGCTCTGGCCGGTCCCTGATGCCAAGACCTGGGTGTTGCTCATGCCTGGCTTGGGGGGCAGTACCGATCAGTTGCGCTGGTTGGCCCAGGCCCTGCATGAACGGGACTGGCCCGTGGTCCTGCTCGATCACCCCGGTAGTAACGAACTGGCGGTGCGGGAGTTGGTCCAGGGGCGACGTCTCCCCCCTGGAGCTGAGACCCTTCCCGGCCGGGTGCAAGACCTGCAGGCCGTGGTGGCCGCGGCGCAAACCGGGGGATTGCCGCAACTGGGGCAGCGGGTGGTCCTGATGGGTCACTCCCTGGCGGGGCTGACGAGCCTGTTGGCGGCAGGGCTGCGTCCGGAACCAGGACTGCAGCGCCGTTGCAAGCGATCCCTGGCGGATCTACCCCTGATCAACCTCTCGCGGCTGCTCCAGTGCCAGCTCCCCGAGGTGCCCCTGCCGCCGGCGCAACCGCTGGCCCAGCCGATTGCAGGGGTGGTGACCCTCAACGGTTTCGGCAGCCTGCTTTGGCCCCATCGGGGTCTGCGGGGCCTGGAGGCGCCCGTGTTGATGGTCGGCGGAAGCCTGGACTTGATTACGCCGCCGCTCAGTGAGCAGCTGCATCTGTTTTTGCCGGATCCCAATCCCCGCAGCCGTCTGGTGTTGTTGGAGGGGGCGAGTCATTTCTCCCCGGTTCGGATGCAGGCCGGAGGCGAGGCCCCCCTGTTCAAGTTCGGCGAGGAGTGGGTTGGTGTGGATCCCGCCCGGGTGCAGAACTTGATCTTGAGCTTGAGCAGTGAGTTTCTCTGGGGCCTCGATCAAGGGGGGCTGAAGCGGGACCTACCGCCCCAGCGCCGGCACGTTGGTGGTGTCAGTGCCTATGTGCTCGATCACGACCTGGCCAAGCTCTGGCAGGAACGCATCGAGGTCAGAACTTCACGCGTGGATCGAGTAGCGCCACCAGCAGGTCCACCAGCACGCTGACCGCCACCACCAGGCTGGCCACCACCACGACGATCCCCTGGACGACGGGGTAGTTCCGTTGGCTAATGGCCTCCTGCAGACGGAAGGCCACCCCAGGCCAGGAATAGGTGACCTCGATCAACAGGGCTCCGCCGATCAAGGAGGCCACGGTGATCCCGGCGATGGTCAGGACCGGCAGCAGGGCGTTGGGCAGGGCATGGCGAAGCACGACCCGGCGTTCACTCAGGCCGCGGCTGCGGGCCGCTTCCACGTAGTCGGAATCCAAGGCCCGGCGCAGATTGAGGCGCAGGGCATTGGCGAAGATCCCGCTGAGCAGGATCCCCAAGGTGCTGGCGGGCAGCACGAGATGCCGGATCGCTCCCCAGAACTGCTGGCCGTTCCCCTGCAGCAGGCTGTCGAGCAGATAAAAGCCACTGCCATCCGGTGGGATCAAGGTGGCGGGGAAGCGTCCGCCGACCGGCAGCCATCCCAGCCAGACCGCGAAGACCAGCTGGACCATCATCGCCGCCCAAAACGGCGGCATGGCGTAGGTCCCAATCCCATAGAGCCGGGCGGAGAGATCGAGCTTCCCCTCGGGCCTGGCAATGCCACTGAAGCCAACGGCCAGGCCAACGACCGCAGCGATCAGCAGGGCCGTCAGGCCGAGCTCCAGGCTGGCGGGAAGACTGCGGGCAATCACCGCCGTCACAGGCTCTTGGTTGGTCAAGGAGGTCCCGAGCTGGCCGTGCAGCAGGTCGCTCAGGTACTGGCCGTACTGGACCGGAAGACTTTGATCGAGGCCCAGTTGTTGCCGGAGGGCTTCTCGAGCGCTTTGCGGTGCCCGCGGGCCAAGCAGGGCATCGATGGGATCGCCAGGGGCAACCCGAAGCAGGAGAAAGACCAGGCTCGCGATCAGCCAGAGCATCACCGGCACCAGGGCCAGGCGGCTCAGCAGGTAGCCCCAGAGGTGATGGCGTCGGCTCATCGCTTCACCGGCTCCAGCTGCTGCAGGATCACCCGACCGCTTCCATCGAACTGGGGCGCGCTGAGGTTTCGCTGCCCCCAGGCGCGCGCATTGACTTGCCAGAGCGGAACAAAGGAGGCCCCATCCGCCGCCTCCCGTTGAATCGTCAACAGGGTGGATTGGCGCGCCGCACCCGTACGGCTCTCACTGGCCTGGAGCTGCTGTTGCAGGCCTGGCCTGGTCCAGAAGCTACCGGAATCGACGCTGCTGCCTGAGAGGCATTGGTCGCCCTTGCTCCTGCGGCAGCCCAGTAGGGGTGCCAGGTAGGTGTCGGGGTCGGGGTAATCGCCAATCCAGTCGTAAATGATCATCGGGAAGACCCCCTGGGACAGCTGCCGGTAGGCGCTGGTGGACTCCACCCCTGTGATCTCCAGGCGCACGCAGTCTCCGAGGTCCCGGCGCAGCTGGGCTTGCCAGGTCAGGGCAAAGAGACGATCCGAGGCATGGTTCGAGCGGAAGGTCAGCGGCAGCGTCAGCCGTTGCCCTGAGCAGTAGCCCTCTTGCCGGTAGAGGGCCCGAGCGGCCTTGGGGTCGTAGGCCGGCCAGCTGGGCGGGCTCGAGCCGGCCAGCGGTGGGGGCACCAGGGAGCGCAGGGGTTCGCTCATGTCAAAGCTGACCCGTTTGCTGATCAGCCGGCGATCCAGGCTGAGGGCCACCGCCTGCCGCAGCCTGCTGCGGTTGAAGGGAGGGCGTTGGCTGTTGAGGGCCATCAGGGCGATCTCGATCGCCGGCCCTTCTCCGCTCACCAGCTCACCGCGCGCCACGCGGGCATCGAGGGCCTGCTGCTGGTCACTCTCGAGGCCACTGGAGATCAGCAGGTCCACCTCTCCGCTGATGAGGGATCCAAAGAGGGCCGTGGAGTTGCTCAGGGTGATGAGGTGGATCCCCGCGTTCTTGGCGGGCTCGCCCCAGTAGTCCGCAAAGGGCAGCAACTGCTGTTTGCGCGGGCTGAAGCTCACCAAGCGGTAGGGGCCCGTGCCGACAAAGCGGCCCGTCAAGGAGCGCTCGCCGTAGTCCCGGTAGGCCGTCGGGGAGACGGGGGTGAAGGTGATCGAACTCAGCAGCGCCGCCAGGGCGCGATAGGGGCGCGTCAGGCGGACTTCGATCGCGTAGGGCCCAACGCTGCGGACGGATTCGATCCGATCATCCAGCAGATAACTGAGTTTCCCCAGGCGCCGAAAGCGGTTGAGGTTGAAGACCATCGCCTCGGCGTCGAAGCGGGTTCCGTCGTGGAACAGCACGCCTTGGCGCAGGGGAATGCGGGCGCTGAGGCCGTCCGCACTGAATTGCGGTAGGGCCGTGGCCAGCCTCGGTTGGAGTTGCCCCTGGCGATCGGCGGCGTAGAGCGGGTCGCCGACGGCGCTCAGCAGTTGCGTTCCGGCCAGCAGATAGACGTCCACCGGGTCGACGGAGTCCAGGCTGCTCTTGTTGGCCACCACCAGCTGGCCAGCGGGATGGGGTGGTTGGCAGCCCATCAGCAGCTGCAGGGCCGGCAGCAAGGCGAGCAGGCCGGCAGCAGCGGGAAGGCGAGTGATGGGGCGCTTGGCTGAGCGCCCCTATTCAAGCCCTAAGACATCGATTTGCGGGGCTCGAGCTGTTGCAGGGAAATCTCAAACACCGGGCACCCATGGCGGGCCAGGGGCCAGCGCCGCACCCAGCAGCGGTCGTGGCTGTCATCGATTCCCACCACTTGATAGGTGTGGGAATCACTGATCAGGTTGACGCAATCGCCTTGATGGAAGGCGCGAGATGGGTTCATGGCCAACAGAGCAAAGAGGCCGAGGCTCAAACCAACTGACCCGCCAAGAATTCCGCCTTGTTTGCGCTCAAAACGTTTGAGGCGCTACAAAACTGCGCTTGGGTCAGGGGAACGGCACGAATCGATCCCCCAACTCTGGCCCAGGTGCCAGCTCCGCTGCCACTAGAGCGTGGGGAGGCAGGCGGCCACGGCTTTCACCTCTGGCAGGGCCTTGATGGCGGCGAGTGCCGCCGCGAAGTGCTGCTGCTTCACCTCATGGGTGATCACCACGATCTCGGCGTCGGCCGCATCCCCGGTGGTTTCGAACTGGACGATGGAGCGGATCGAGACCCCTTGCTCGCCAAAGCAGCTGCCAATGCGGCCGATCACTCCGGCTTCATCACCGGTTTGCAGACGCACGTAGTGACGCTGCAGGGTCTCGCCCGCATCCACCAGGGCGCAATTGCGCCAACGGCTGGCCGCCAGCAGCGGGTCGAGTCCGCCGCTGTTGCCGGTGGCCGCCCGGATCCCGGCAATGTTCAAGATGTCAGCCACCACGGCGGAGGCGGTGGGCCCGGATCCGGCTCCAGGGCCGTAGAACATCACACGACCCACCGGGTCGCCTTCCACCAGGATGGCGTTGTTCACGCCATGCACCCCGGCGAGGGGGTGATCCTTGGGCAGCAGGGTGGGGCTGACGCGTACATCCAGCTGCACGGTGCCATCGCTGGCGGTGCCCAGATTCTGGGCTTGGGCCACCAGTTTCACCACGTAGCCCAGTTGCTCGGCGTAGGTCACATCGCAGCCATCCAGGCGATCGATGCCTTCGGTTGGAATGGCCGCCCGCTCGATCGGTCCGCCGTAGGCCAGGCCCGAGAGGATGGCGATCTTGTCGGCGGCATCGCCACCACCCACATCGGCAGCGGGATCGGCCTCGGCATAGCCCAGCCGTTGGGCATCAGCGAGCACCTCGGCATAGGCCGCACCCTCATCGGCCATGCGGCTGAGGATGTAGTTGGTGGTGCCATTGATGATCCCGCTCACCCGTTGGATGCGGTTGCCCCCTAGGGATTGCTTGAGGGGTTCGATGATCGGGATCCCGCCGCCAACGGCGGCTTCGATCAGCACATAAACGCCTTGTTCGGCGGCCGCAGCCGCAATTTCTTCGCCATGGCGGGCAATGACCGCTTTGTTTGCGGTGACTACGGGTTTGCCAGCCGCAATCGCCGCCAGGATCAGGCTGCGGGCAGGCTCGAGGCCGCCCATGACCTCAACGACGATGTCGACCGCGGGGTCCTGGACCACCGCTTCAGGGTCGGTGCAGAGGATGTCGCTGGGGAGATCGATGGGCCGAGGGCGGTTCAGATCCCTTACGGCGACCCGTTTCAGCGCCAGTTCTCCCACCAGTGGATGGCGACCGTCAGGGGTCTGCAGGATTTCCGCAACGCCTGCTCCCACAGTGCCGAGCCCGAGCAAGCCGATGCCGATGGTCATCCTGACGCCGTTCCGAAACGACTGATCCTAGAAATCGACCTAGTCGGCTGAGCTGAGGGCGCTGGCTTGGGCCTGCATCATCTTGAAGATGTTGAGAAAGCCATTGGCCCGCGAGGGGGTCAGGCTGGCCTGCAGACCCGTTTCACTCAAGAAGGCCGGGTCAATGCCGGCGATGGCCGAGGGATCCAGGCCCTCGGTGCCCTCAATCAATAGAGCGAGGAGGCCTTTGGTGATGGCGGCATCGGAATCGCCCTGCCAGTGGAGTTTTCCATCCACGAGCTGACCGACCACGTACACCTGGGAGACGCAGCCCTTGACCTTGAAGACGTCGTTGCGGAACTCCTCCGGCAGGGGCTCCAACTTCTTGGCGAGCCAGAGCACGTATTCGTAGCGGCGCTTGGGGTCGGCCGTGCCTTTGAGGCGGTCAACGATTTGATCGAGCTTCTGGCTGCCGGTGGCCATTAACGGTTGCGTCTGGTGCGCTGAAGTCCCAGCAGCATGGCAGTTGCACCCAGGGCACTGAGCCAGAGCAGCGGACGTTGCCGGGGCCCTGCGCTGATCTGATCGAGCTGGACCTGACCGCCCTGGACCGGCATCTCCAGGTAGTCGCGATGGCCTGGTCCCCCATCCACCTGCAGTTCAAAGGAGCCTTGGCTGCCAGGGGGCAGGGCAAAGCTCAGTCGACCGCTCGCGTCAGTGCGGCCCAGCTCCTGGCTGCTTCCATCCGGGCCAATCAGCCGGACGAGGGCATCTTGGGTGGGCTCTCCGGTGGAGAACTGGCTCTGAAGCACCAGCTGCGCATTGAGGGCCTCGAGCCGGTTGATGCTTGTCTCAATGCCATGGGCCCTGGCTGGCGGCGTTGAGGCCCAGATCAGAACTGGGGTGGCGGCGCAGAGGACAGCAGCGGCTCGCATCTGGATTAAGCGGACCAGCGGCTGTCTGTCTTGGTTTTGCCGGCCTGAACCATGTGAACCATGGAGCTCACCATCATCGAGAGGGCGTCGCTGCTCTCATCGCGCCCTTTGAGCTCCGATGCCATGACCTGCTCGGCTGCCGTGCCGCGGTTGATGGCAATGCTTGGCCCGCGGCGCTGATCCTCGGAGTCAGATTGACGCCCGGCAGTCATGGCGGAGAGGAATGCGTCGTTGCCAGCCAGATCCACCGGTGCCGCCCTGAACTGCTCCGATCCTGCCAAATCCAGCGCGCCGGTGCGCCCGGGCTTCACGGTTGCTCAACAGGTTGCAACCCAGGCCGCCAGTGCACCCCCTCCTCATCCAGCCAGCCTGGGAAGGGCACATCCCAGGCCTCAGCGGGGAGCTGCTCCACCAGGCATCCGCTGGCAACCACCGCCAGGGCTGGGATGTCCCTCCAGGGGGAGGACTGCCTCAATCGGTCAAACCAGCCACCGCCGTAGCCCAGGCGGATCCCGGATTGATCGAAGGCCAGGGCAGGGGCCAGCAGGAGTCCAAGTTGTTCCGCCTCCAGGACTGAAGCTGCGTCGCTGGGGGCGGGGATCCCGGTCTCATCCGCTGCGGTGGGATCACCGGGACGCCAACGCCGGTACTGCAAACGGCCCCCGGCGATGCAGGGCAGGGCGATCCGGCCGCTGAGCGACGGCAGATCAGCGAGGCACAGCAGGTCCACCTCTCCGGGCAAGGGCCAGTACAGCCCGAGCAGGCGTCCTTCCGGCAGCAGGCCCGGCAGGTGCTGGATCGCCTGGGCCTGAAGCCGGGGGGCGCAGCTGGCGTGCAGGTTCAGCCGCCGCTGTTTGAAGGTCTGGCGTAAGGGCCCTTTTTGACCCTCCATCAGCGCTGAAACCAGCCGGTGAGCGCGACCGCCAGGGCATCGGCGGCATCATCGGGCCGCGGCGGGGTCTCGAGGTTGAGCTCTCGCATCACCGCATCGAGCACATCGTCCTTGTCGGCATGGCCGTGGCCGGCCAAGGCCAACTTGATCTGCATGGGCGGGAACTCCACCACCGGGATGCTGAAGCGGGCCAGGGTCATCATCAGCACCCCCCGGGCTTGCACCACCGAGATCGTGGTGCTGGAGCGGTAGAAGAAAAACTTCTCCACCGCCGCTAGATCAGGCTTCCAGTTGCGGATCAGGACCCGTAGATCCTTCGCGATTTCCACCATCCGCTCGCCATCACTGCGGCCCGGGTCGGTGCGGATGATCCCGCAATCGAGCATGGTTTGGGCCCCGCCAGGACCCTCCTCGACATCAATCACCCCGTAGCCCACGCGAGCCAGACCGGGATCGATGCCGAGGATTCGCAACGGCCTTAGGCGGCGAGGGCCAGTTCGAAGGCGGCCTTGTCGCTGCTTTCAGGGCGCTCAAACACCTTGCAGAAGACCTTGACCACGCGATCGCCTGAGTCGATCTGCTCGAGGGGGTCCTTGCGCAGGCGGTGGCGCAGGCAGCAAGCAGCCACGCGGGCCACGTCGTCTTCGGTGACTTCCGTGCGCCCTTCGAAGGCGGCCAGGGCCCGGGCGGCCCGGTTGGTGACGATGTCGCCGCGCAGGCCATCCACATCCAGCTCACCGCAGATGGCGGAGATGCGAATGCGCAGGTCGTCGTCGATTTGAACGTGGGGGAGACGGTTCTGCGCCTCAACAACACGGGCCTGGAGGCCGTCCTGTGTTCCCTGAACGGCGTTGTTGAAGCCGTCGGGGTCGTTGTCAAAGGCGGTGCGTTGGTCCACCACCTGCACCCGCAGTTCGGGGTCGCGCACGGTGCGCACCTCGACGCTCATGCCGAAGCGGTCCAGCAGCTGGGGACGCAGTTCACCCTCTTCCGGGTTGCCGGAGCCAATCAGGACGAAGCGAGCCGGGTGGCGAACGCTCACGCCCTCGCGCTCAACGGTGTTCCAACCGGAGGCGGCGGAGTCGAGCAGCACGTCCACCAGGTGGTCGTCCAGCAGGTTGACCTCGTCGACGTAGAGCAGGCCGCGGTTGGCTTTCGCCAGCAGGCCGGGCTCAAAGGCGCGAACACCCTCGCTGAGGGCCTTTTCAATGTCGATGGTGCCGCAGAGGCGGTCTTCGGTGGCCCCCAGGGGCAGGTCCACCATGGGCACCTGGCGCTTCTCGGTGGGCAGTTGCTCACCTTGTTCGGCCCGCTGGCGCACCTCGCTGCTCTGCAGGTCAGGGTCGCTGGAGGAGCTGTTGTAGGGGTCGCCGGCGACGACGTCGATCTCCGGCAGCAGATCAGCCAGGGCGCGGATGGTGGTGCTCTTGCCGGTGCCGCGGTCTCCCATGATCATCACGCCGCCAATGCGGGGGTCGATCACGTTCAACAGCAGGGCCAGCTTCATCTCCTCCTGACCCACGATGGCGGTGAAGGGAAAGACCCTGCGCTTGCGGGCTTGCGTCACGGCTGGAGGCTGTCTGGCGGTGCTGGCGATTGTTTCACAGGCAGCAGGCTGAGCACCTGCGGCGGGGTGGCATCGGCGGGGTAGATCAGGCGCACGCGAAGCTCCCGCGTCTCCCCTGGAGTCAGGCTGATGCGGCCCAGTTCAGGACCTTGCTGGCCCGCCCGCTGGACCAGATGGAAGCTCTGGCGGCTGGGTTGACCGTCGAGCCCGTTGAGTTCCACCGTCCCGCGAAACATCACGGAGCGCGATGGACTGCTGTTGAACTGCAGTCCGCCGACGGCCTGATCGGTCTTGAGCGGTGACTCCAGGGCAACGGCCAGCGCTGCGGGGCTCTTGGAGCGATTGCAGAGCGGAATCCGAATGTCGTAGGCGACGCCGTAGTTGCCGTGGGCGGCCCAGGCCGTGCCCGGATAGTGCGCCTTGAGCTCGGCGGTCTGCACCTGGCCGGTTCCGAGGCGGCCACGCTCCAGCGAGGCAATCGGCCAGGAGATGGGGGCCGAGGTGGTGGAGAGGCAGCTCTTGCCCGGATCGCTGACGGTGGCGCTCCAGGTACTCCCGATTTGCACGCCGCTGACGCGGGAATAGACCATGCGCCCCCGGGCGCCCCGTGGGGTGGGTTTGTGCTCCTTGGGGCTCAGCACGCCCGAGCTCAGAATTTGTGCGAGTGCCTGCTGGGTTGGCGGCTCGCTTCCCGTCCCGAAGGCCGCCAGGGTGGCGACGCTGATCGCACCGCTGGCCTGGAGCCGCAGTTGCAGATTGCGGCCATTCAGCAGTGGATCGAGTCCCTGCACCGGAATCGGCAGCAGCAGCAGGGTGGTGGGGGACCCCGGGCGCAATGTCCAGCGTTTCGGCAGGTTGGGGTTGCGTTGGCGCAGCAGCAGTTCTGTGGCCACCCGGCTTCCAGGGCCTGCGTAGGTGGAGCCGTCCTGGCGCATCCGCTCCGGCAGGGGCAGGAAGGGCGCCTGGGGTTCGCGTCCGTCCGTGGACTGGGAGAGGGCGGTGGAGCCACTCAAGAGCGAGAGCTCAACCGGTTGCTCGCCTCTGGGTTGGGCCACCACCGCCAGCCAGATGGTCGAGTCCGGTTGCTCTGGGGTGCCCGCATAGACGTGGTGGCTGAAGAGGTCGAAGCGACCGTTCAACGGCAGATCCAGGTGGGCGTCGCGGTGCCTCGGGTCGGCGAAGGTCGAGAGCAGGATCCCTGGCCCACTGATCAACTCGGGATTGTTGTCATTGAGCATCAACACCGCATCGAGGCTCCCCGGCAGAGGAAGGACCTGTTGCGGGCGAAGGATGGGAGCCGCTTGGGGGCTTGCCGCCAGGAGGACAGGAAGCATCGAAGGAGTCCTCAGGCGGTGGGTTTCTTGGGCTTGGCAGGCGCAGGCGCTGGTTTGCGCACCAGGTTTTTGGAGATCTCCCCCGCCATGGCCCGGATCAAGTTGGTGGAGCGCGGGTCGTTGAACGGCCCCTTGACCATGAAGGCGGCCACGGCCCGTTTGCCGTCGGGCAATTCGATCAGGCCCGCATCGGCGTAGGCAATGCCGATGTCACCGGTCTTGTTGTAGACGGTCACCCCGTGGGCCATCAGCTCGCTGTCGGGGGTCGCCGAATCTCCCCCAAGGCCCATCAACATCCCAAGGGGCAGGAGGGTGTTGGTGCGGGAGCGGCCCATGACCTCGCGGAAGAGATCGCGGGCCCGCGGGCTGAGTTTTTCGCCCGTATCCACCAGGGCGATGGAGCGGGCGAGGTCGTAGGCGCTGGTGGTGTTGGTGCCGTCGAGGTCCGGCAGCCAGTTGTTGACGACGGTGCTGCTGAGCCCCAGGGCCTGGAAGCGGGCGTTGATGACGGCTTTGCCGCCCACGCGTTTGATCAAGAGGTTGGTGGCCGTGTTGTCGCTGACGCGGATCATTTCGTTGGCCGCTTCCCAGAAGGGAAAGGTCGTGCCGACGGGCTTGTTCGCCATCCAGCCCGCGCCGCCGCCGACCACCTCTTTGGTCATCGGTAGCCGTTCGTCCCAGCGCAGTTTCCCGGCATCGAGATCCTCAAGAGCCACCAGCAGGATTGGGGTCTTGATGGAGCTGGCGGCGGGCAGGGGCCGTTGGGGGGCGAGCTCGGCAAAGCGGCCGTCATCGAGCACCAGCAGATAGCCGCTGACGGTCAGGTCCTTGTATTGCGCGGCGAGTTGGGCCCAGCGCTTGCTCAGGGCGGTCAGCTCGAGCCTTGGCTCAAAGCGGCCGAGATCCAGGCCGCGCGGAAGCGGCCGTCCTGGGGGCGCGAGCAGCGATTGGGGTTTGGCGACTTGGGCCGCCCCTTGCCCCAGTTTTGGAGCCAGCAGTTTCAGGCCGGTTCCGGCAATCACCCCTAGCCCCAGCCCCATCACCAGGAGACGGAGGACCAAGCGCAGCGGTGCTCCCCAGCTGGAGCGGTTTGAACGTTGTGACCGACCTGCGCCCACGGAAGCGATCGAAGCTTGGGCTCAGACGTTAGGGGCAGTCTCGCTGTGATGCCCAGCGCAATTGACGCACCATTCCCCGCAGCAGGGCGACTTCCTCGTCGCGGATCTCAGCCCGTTGCAGCAGGGCGCGCAGCTTGGCCATGCGCGCCTGGGCGGTATGGGGATAAAGGAAGCCCACCTCCAGCAGCAGGTCTTCCGCATCGCTGAGTGCGGCCTCCAGTTGCTCCCGCTGGCAGGGCTCCGGCTGGGGGGCGGTGGGTGCGGGGCAGCGCCGCAGTTCGTGCAGGCAGACCGCAACGGCATGGGAGAGGTTCATCGAGGCGTAGGCCTCGCTGGTCTCCAGGCGCAGGATTCGCCCCGCCTGCAGCAGTTCTGCATTGCTCAGGCCGCGGTCTTCTCGGCCAAAGACCAGAGCCGCTGGGGCGGAGGAGGCATCCGTGTCGGAGGCCTGCAGCCAGGAGAGGGCTTCTGCGGGACCGTTCAGGGGCAAGGCCTCCTCCTCGATGCGGCCGCTAGTGGCCACCACGCGGCGGCAATCGGCAAGGGCGGCCTCAAGGGTGGGGAAGAGTTGGGCCTGCTCCAGCAGTGCCTCGCCATGCACGGCCATCAGACGGGCCTCATCGCCCAGGTGATCGCAGCGGGGGGCGACCAGGCGCAGTTCATCCACCGAGAAATTGGCGCAGAGGCGCGCGACGCTGCCGACATTCAGGGGGCCCGCCGGCTCCACCAGCACCACCGCCAGGCTCACGAGAGGCTGTGGAGGTAGGCCAGGAGATCCGCCATGGCTTGGGGTTCCGGTTGGAAGCGCGGCATGGGCGGCGTTCGTCCGCTGACCACCTGCTGAATCAACTGGCGATTGTTCTTGCGGTTATCCACCTTGTGGAGGTTGGGCCCCACCAAGCCCTGGGCGGCAATGCCATGGCAGCCAGCGCAGTTCAGCAAAAACAGCTGCTCGCCCTGTTCGGCGGAGCCGCTGAGCTGCAGGGTGGTTCGGGTGTAGGGATCGCTGCGGGCAGCCGGGATCACGACCACCAACATCACGATCGTCACGCAGATCGCCGTCAACAGAACCAGCGCCGAGATCAGGCCCCGCTGGGGTTGCTGCGCGGGGGTGGGGGTCTCTGCAGTCACGGTTGATGGAGATCGGTCACGAACCCAGCCATGGGCGTGGGAGAATTGTGCAACCAAAGCTGGTTGCTCCGTCCATGATCGAACCCCTGCTCTGCGGCATCGTGCTCGGTCTGATTCCCGTGACCTTGCTGGGTCTGTTCGTGGCCGCCTGGAACCAATACCGCCGCGGCAGCGCCCTGGGCGGCTGATCTCAAGAGCGAGCGAGCACCAGAAGGCCGCAGCTGCCGTAGTGCTTTTGCTTCTCGACCACCCAACCCGCCGGGATCTCCGGCGGGTTTTTTGTTGCGTGCTCCAGCAGCACAAGGGCCTGTGGATGGAGCCAATCTCCGGCGGCCAGGCGCTCAAGCAACGCGCCATAGAGGCCAGCGGCATAGGGCGGATCGGCATAGACCAGATCAAAGCTCTCCCCTTGGGCTGATCCCAGCCAACGGATCGCCTCCTGTTGGATCACCTGGACCGAAGGTCTCGGTTGCAGGCTGGAGGCCACCAGCTCCAGGTTGCTGCGGGCCGTGGCGCCGACGCGACGGTCCTGTTCCACCGCTACCACCTTGGCTGCACCGCGCAACAGCGCTTCGCAGCCCATCACTCCGCTCCCGCAGAAGAGATCAAGCCAGTGGGCTCCAGGGAGCTCGGCCGCCAGCATGTTCATGACGGCTAGGCGCACCCGAGAGGCCGTGGGGCGAGCGATGTCTCCAGGGGGACTCAGCAGTTTGCGTCCGCCACTGAGTCGCAGGCTCATGCCTGTTCCTCGACCCAGTGCAGCCAGCGGCGAAGCAGCTGCTCACCCGCTTCTGAGGATTTTTCAGGGTGGAACTGGCAGGCTGCGACGCTGCCTTGCCAGACGGCTGCGGTGACGTCCTGGCCGGCAAAGGACACCGAGGCGGTGATGCAGCTCGGATCCTTGGGCTGGGCTGCAAAGGAGTGGACGAAATAGACCCAGCTGTCTGGCGCTCCCTCGGGCAGTAGCGGGGAGGGCGTTCCGGGAATCAGGGCTTCCCAGCCCATGTGGGGGATGGGATGACCCGGAACCTTTGGCAGCGCTGCGATGTGACCTGCGAGCAGTCCAAGGCCGGAGGCTGAACCCTCATCACTGCTCTCAAAGAGCAGTTGCAAGCCCAGGCAGATCCCCAGGAGGGGGCGCCCTGCATTGCACCAGGCCTTGATCGCGGGCACGAGCCCGGAGGCATGGAGACGCTCCATGGCCGGGTCGAAGGCCCCCACCCCGGGCAGGACCAGGGCCTGGCAGTCCTCCAGGGCTTCGGCCTGCTGCAGGATCCGCACTTCACAGCCCAGGCGCTCTAGAGCCCGCTGCACGGAATGCAGGTTGCCCATCCCGTAGTCGATCAGGCCGATGCGCGTCATGGGGTGGGCGGGAGCGAGCAGAGACGTTGTCCAGGTTGCTCGATCGAGGGGGGGAGCTCGAGCGGCAGGCCATTGAGCACATCGATCAGTTGGTAGAGCAGCCCGACCTTGCGGCGATCGAGCTGGAAACGCAGGCAGGGCCGAAGGATGCCGTTGGGGTCGCAGCTCTCCCCTTGGCTGATGTTCCCCTCATCCACGAGGAGATCAAAGCGTTGGTTGAGCTCGGCCACCGTGGCGGCAGGCAGAGGGCAATGCAGCAGAAGCTCCGTCTGCTCCCCCGCGAGTTGAGCGCCGTGGAACACCCGGTAGAAGCGGCTGATCTGCTCCAGGGCCTCGGCGGCACTGCGGGCCTGTTTAAACAGGGAGGTGTCCTCGCTAGAGATCAAGGCCCTGTCCTGCAGGGTGCCGTCAATGGTCTTGAGCCAATCGCTCCAGAAGCTGTCGTCCTCTGGAGCCAGGAGGACCAGGGGGATCGGCGGGGTCCGTCCGGTCTGAATCAGGGTCAGCGATTCGAACAGCTCATCGAAGGTCCCGAAACCGCCGGGCATGACCACCAGGGCGTCGCTTTCGCGCAGGAAGAAGAGCTTGCGGGTGAAGAAGTAGCGGAAGTGGAGCAGGCGCCCGTCGCAGGCATTGACGTAGCGATTGGCGTGCTGCTCAAACGGCAGGTCCACATTCAGGCCAATGCTGCTCTCGCAGCCCGCGCCGCGGTTCGCCGCCTCCATGACGCCGCCGCCGGCTCCCGTCATCACTTCAAAGCCGCGCCGGGCTGCTTCGCGGGCGAGCTCCTCGGCCAGCGCATAGGCCGGCTCTTCCGGCTGGGTTCGGGCGGACCCAAACACGGTCACCTTGCGGGTCTGGCGATGGGGGGCAAAGACGTTGAAGCCATCGCGGATGTCCGCCAGGGCACCGGTGATCAGTCGCCACTCATCGGCATCACGGCTATTGCGTGCGATCTCCAGCAGCTGAACCACACTGCGCTCGATGGAGCGGCGTTGGGGATGGCCCTCAAGGGCATCGGCCAACGCGTCCAGGGGGCTTCGCTCGATCGCCATCGTTTGGGATCAGGACAGAAAAGCCCGGCCAAAGGCCGGGCTTGAGGGGAGGTCTTGGGCGGTGCCGCTGACGCTCAGAGGTACTTGGAGATGGTGCCGGAGAGGGTGGTCTTGGGCACAGCACCGACAACGGTGTCGACCTTTTGGCCGTCCTTGAAGATCATCAAGGTGGGGATGCTGCGGATCCCGTACTGGCTGGCGACGTTGGGGTTCTCGTCGGTGTTGAGTTTGAAGACCTTGATCTTGCCTTCGAACTCCTTCGAGATTTCGTCGACGATCGGAGCGACCATGCGGCAGGGGCCGCACCAGGGCGCCCAGAAATCCACAAGAACGGGTACATCGCTCTTGAGCACGTCTTGCTCGAAGGAAGCGTCGGTGACGGCTGCGGCGCTGGACATCCGGTCAGGATCAGTGTTTTCGGAATGTAGCAACGAGTTTTCGGCTTCGGCTGAGGCCTGGAGGAACTCGTAACTGGGTGGAGTGGAGCCGGCGGCGATGCCGCCAGTCCCGGCCAAAGAATGAAAGCTCGGACGCGCCGAGCCGGGGGGTGTGAGGAGTGTGAGGGCTTTTGGCCCCACACACTCCGGAGGCTAACGCGGTCGCTTACTTACCCATGCCCAATTGCTGGGCCTTCTGATAAACCTTGCCTTCGGTCAGCAGGGAGGGGGCGACAACCACCTCCACCTGCTGCATCTCCTTGAGGGTGCGTGCCCCCAGGGTGCCCATCGAGGTCTTGATGCAGCCCAGCAGGTTTTGGGTGCCGTCGTCGAGGGAGGCCGGGCCGCGCAGGATTTTCTCGAGGCTGCCGGTGGTCCCCACCTTGATGCGGGTGCCGCGGGGAAGGACGGGGCTGGGTGTGGCCATCCCCCAGTGGAAGCCACGACCGGGGGCTTCGGCGGAGCGGGCGATCGGTGAACCGATCATCACGGCATCGGCGCCGCAGGCGATGCACTTGCAAATGTCACCGCCGGTGACGATGCCGCCATCGGCAACGATCGGCACGTAACGGCCGCTCTCCTTCATGTAGTCGTCGCGGGCTGCAGCGCAGTCGGCGACGGAGGTGGCTTGGGGAATGCCGATGCCGAGGACGCCGCGGGAGGTGCAAGCGGCTCCAGGGCCGATGCCCACCATCACGCCAGCGGCGCCGGCGCGCATCAGTTTGAGGGCCACGTCATAGGTGACGCAGTTGCCGATGATCACGGGAACCCCGAAATCGCGGCAGAGGGCCTCGAGGTCCAGGCTCTCTTGGCCCTCCGGTCCGATGTGTTCCGTGCTGACCACCGTGGCCTGCACAAAGAACAGATCAGCACCGGCCTCGGCGATGGCCTTGCCGAATTTCAGGGCGGCCACGGGCGTGCCACTGACGGCGGCGATCCCGCCGCGCTCTTTGATTTCAGCGATCCGCTTGCGGATCAGGTCTTCCCGCACGGGCTGGCTGTAGAGCTCCTGCATCAGGGGCACGAACTCTTCCTTGCCCACCGAGGCGATCCGATCGAGCGCAGGGTTGGGATCGTCGTAGCGGCACTGAACCCCTTCAAGGTTCAGAACGCCCAGGGCGCCCTGCTTGGCTAGCTCGACGCACATCCCCACATCAACCACGCCGTCCATGGCGCTGGCGATGATCGGAATCTCACGGGTGATGCCCCCCAGGGTCCAGCTGCTGTCGGTGACGGCCGGATCGACCGTGCGACCGCCTGGCACCAAGGCGATTTCATCGATGCCGTAGGCGCGGCGCACAGTACGGGAACGGCCGAGCTGAATGTCCACCTGAGACCTTTTGAAGCAATCAAGCCAAGCTATCAACCGGCCTGACTGCTTCTGGCCCTCAACCGTCTGCTAGCGCTGACCCCTGAAGCTGCTCCAGCGCTGCTTCAGGCCGTCGATCACCTGATGGCGATCGTCGCTCTTGACCAGGCGCGTCAGGCTGAATCTCACGACGCTGATCACACCCACCAGCTCCAGCAATCCAGGCAGCAGGGGCACGCTTTCCACCACGCCCAGCAGGGCGCCATAGATCCGCAGAACGAGCAGAAGGCCGATCAGGCCGGCAACCAGGGTGATGGGGGTGCGAGCGGTTTGCCACTGCTGCTGCAGTTGGCCGCTGGCAATCCACTGCTTGACCTTCTCAACCAGCAACTCCCATTCGCCGCCCTCGCCTTCGTTCGCGGTGGCCACCGCCGCTGGGCTGGCCGGCACATCGGTGGTGCTGGCGACCTGGGGGGTCCAGGCATTCACCGGTTCAGCGGCAGCAACGGGCTCCGGCTCCGGCGCTGGAGTCGGTTCGGGCTCCGGGGCGACTTCGACAGTGGGTTCCGCTGCGGTTTCTGCTGCCGTCTCGATCAGCTCGGTTTCGACGGTTTCAGTCGTTGCGACCGTTTCAGTGGCCTGGACCTCGAGAGCCTCGCCTTCGGGCTGCTGCTCGGCGTCCGGCTGGGGGGCAGGAGCATCAGCCATGGCTTGGGGTTTGAGATCAATGGTCCGGGAGCTTACGGCCGTTTTTGATCGTTGTCGGTTCGCTTGGTGTTAGTTCAGCGCCCGCACAGTCCGGTCGCTGGGCAGTGGTGCGAGGGGCAGGCGCAGGGGGAAGGCACCGCTTTGCAGCATCTCCGCCAGTTGCGCTTCGGCTTCCGCGGCGAGCCGGGGGCTGTGGGCTGGTGCGGCCGTGAGTTGCCGATCACCGAGCCGAATGGATCCGCTGTGCAGCTCGCTGTAGCGGGCGCTTGCGGGGGAGGGACGCACCCGCCTGGGGATGCCGTAGTCCAAGACCGGCGCTGACAGCTCTTCAGCTGTTGCCGTCAGTTGCTCCGCAGTGCTGAGGCTCAAGAGCGGGATGGGGGCGGCGATGGCCACGAGCAGGCCGCTGCTGCCGTCGGCAAGTCGGGTGGCCCGGATGGCCGATGGTCTGAGTCCATGCAGGTCCACCTCCAGGGCACAACAGGCCCCTGGCCCGAGCGCAAACCCGTCGCTGCTTCGTTTCGTCTTGGGGTTGTGGCCGCTGCCAGGCCCGCTGACCCAGCCGATGGCTCCCCCCACGAGGACGGGGGATCCCGCTCCAAGGCCCGTCAAGCCAGGCATGCTCAGACCGATGCTTCCAGGACCGCGGCAGCTGTAGAGCGCGCTGGTCCATGGGCCGAGCACGGGGCCCCAGGGGGTTGGGGTGAGGCCTTCTCGACTGCTGACCGCCACTACGCCGTTTTCGCTGATGCCGCGGTGCAGCAGCAGGCGGCCACAGGGGATGTCCTCCAGGCCGAGTTCGGTCTCTAGCTCAACCTTGGGCTGCTGCTGACTGGGCGTCCCGCCAATGGAGAGGGGCAGACGTTGCCCCGCGAGCAGTGCGCTGAGCAGGGCCGCGCCCCCGGTCCCCATCGGAATCACGAGATCGGTGTTGCCGTGACCGCCGTGGCCTTCAGCAGGTCCAAAACGGAACTGACGAATCCGGATCGGTGGATCGCTTGGCCCCAGGTGCAGGACCAGCGTGGCCTGCTGCATCAGCTCGGCGTCGCTGGCGACGACGACGTGGGTCTCCAGGTAGGCCTGCTCCAATCCCCGCGCCTCGGCCAGCTCTCGAAATTGCGTAGCGCTGCGGACCTGGAGTTCCCCGTCCCGTTGCAGTTGCAGCAGTTCTGTCTCGCTCCGAGTGGGGGTTGACCCAGGGGAGGCAGACACAGGCGCAAGTACCGATAAAATGCGTTCTAATCAAAGCTGTCACGAATGGCGGATCCAACCGAACCCCGTGAGATGCCCGCGGGGGACGGAGAAGGACCAGGCGGATCCGACGGCCGAATTATTCAGGCTGACCTTCGCAACGAGATGTCGCGCTCCTATTTGGAGTACGCGATGAGCGTCATCGTGGGACGGGCCCTGCCCGATGCCCGCGACGGTCTCAAACCTGTGCATCGCCGCATCCTGTATGCGATGTACGAGCTGGGCCTGACGAGCGATCGGCCCTACAGAAAGTGCGCCCGTGTTGTGGGTGAGGTGCTGGGTAAGTACCACCCCCACGGCGATACGGCTGTCTATGACGCGCTGGTGCGCATGGCGCAGGACTTCTCCATGCGCATGCCGCTGATCGACGGTCACGGCAACTTCGGTTCGGTGGATAACGATCCGCCGGCCGCCATGCGATACACCGAATCGCGGCTCCGGGCTCTCACCACCGACAGCCTTCTCGAGGACATCGAGAGCGAAACCGTCGATTTCATCGACAACTTTGACGGTTCGCAGCAAGAGCCAACGGTGATGCCTGCGCGCATCCCCCAGCTCTTGCTGAACGGATCGACAGGAATTGCGGTGGGCATGGCCACCAACATTCCTCCCCACAACCTCACCGAGCTGATTGATGGCCTGCTGGCCCTCATCGCCAACCCTGAACTCACCGATCGCGAGTTAACGGGTTACGTCTCCGGGCCTGATTTCCCCACCGGTGGACAAATCCTTGGCCGCCGCGGCATCCGTGAGATGTACGAAACGGGCCGCGGCTCCGTCACGATGCGTGGCGTCGCTGCGATTGAGACGGTTGAGGCCAAGGGGCGCCCCGATCGCGATGCGGTGATCATCACCGAGCTGCCTTACCAAACCAACAAAGCGGCGCTGATTGAGCGCATTGCTGAGTTGGTCAATGACAAAAAGCTCGAAGGCATCGCGGATATCCGCGATGAATCCGACCGCGACGGGATGCGGATCGTCATTGAGCTGCGTCGGGATGCCTACCCCCAGGTGGTGCTGAACAACCTGTTCAAGCTCACGCCGCTGCAGAGCAACTTCAGTGCCTACATGTTGGCGCTGGTCAATGGCGAGCCCGTGCTGCTCACCCTGCGCAAGATGTTGCAGGTCTTCCTCGACTTCCGGGTCGAGACGATTGAGCGCCGGACGCGATACCTGCTGCGCAAGGCCGAAGAGCGCGACCACATTCTGCTGGGCCTGCTGATTGCGCTCGACAATCTCGACGCCATCATTGCCCTGATTCGCGGTGCTGCAGATACCGCCAGCGCCCGATTGGAGCTGGTTGAGCAATTTGGACTGAGTGAAGTTCAGGCGGACGCGATCCTGCAGATGCAGCTTCGCCGCCTCACCGCCCTTGAGGCCGACAAGATTCGCCTCGAGCACGAGGATCTGCTCGCCAAGATCACGGACTACAAGGACATCCTGGCCCGCAAGGAGCGGGTCTATGGCCTGATCACCGACGAGCTGGGCGTCATCCGCTCCCGCTACGACTCCCCGCGCCGCACCGAGATTCTCGATGTCGAAGGCGGTCTCGAAGACATCGACCTGATCGCCAACGAGCGCTCTGTCGTGCTGCTGACCGAGAACGGCTACCTCAAGCGGATGCCGGTCAGTGAGTTCGAGGCCACCAGCCGCGGCACCCGCGGTAAGGCCGGCACCAAAACCCAAGGGGAAGAGGCGGTCCGTCTGTTCATCAGCTGCAACGACCACGACTCGCTGCTGCTGTTCTCCGACCGTGGCGTCGTCTACACCGTGCCCGCCTACCGGGTGCCGATGTGCAGTCGTGCGGCCAAGGGCACGCCCATCGTCCAGCTGTTGCCGATCCCGCGGGAGGAGCAGATCACCTCACTGCTGGCGGTGAGTGAGTTCACTGAGGACGCCGTTCTGGTGATGCTCACCAGCGGTGGCTACGTCAAGCGCACCCGTCTCTCGGCCTTCGCCAACATCCGCTCCAATGGCTTGATTGCCATCTCCTTGGAAGAGGGCGACGCCCTGACCTGGGTCCGTCTTGCCCAGCCGGGCGACAGCGTCCTGATCGGCTCGCGCAATGGCATGACCATCCACTTCCGCCTCAGCGATGAGGAGCTGAGGCCTTTGGGCCGTACCGCCCGGGGCGTGCGGGCGATGAACCTGCGGCCTGGGGACCAGCTGGTGAGCATGGACGTGCTCCCGGTGGAACTCGCGGACCGTGTCGAGGGCAGCAGTGCTGCGAGTGACGAGGACGATGCAGAGGAGGTGGCGCCCAGCGAGGGACCATGGGTTTTGGTGGCCTCAGCCAGCGGCCTGGGTAAGCGGGTCCCTGTGGATCAGTTCCGCCTCCAGAAGCGCGCCGGCATGGGCCTGCGGGCGATGAAGTTCCGCCGGGACGGCGATGTGCTCGTGGGCCTGCGGGTGCTTGGTGCTGGTGAGGAGTTGCTGCTGGTCAGCGAGCGCGGTGTGATCGTGCGGATGCAAGCCGACGCGGTGCCCCAGCAGTCCCGTGCCGCCACGGGCGTGAAGCTGCAACGCCTCGATAGTGGGGATCGCCTCTCCGAAGTGGTGCTGGTTCCGCCAGCTCTGGAGGAGGACGAGGAGTCGGGCGAGGACGCCAGCAGCGAGGCCGTTAGCGCGGATGTCTGATCACCGGGGCGATCGTTTGATCGCCCACCGGGTGAATGGCCTGATTCATGGGTGTTGACGTCCTCGTCATCGGCGCTGGCCCTGCGGCCCTCTGCATCGCCGCCGCGCTGGTGGAGCGGGGCGTCAAGGTGGCGGGTGTGGCTCCTACCTCCCCCGAGGCGCCATGGCAGAACACCTACGGCATCTGGGGACCGGAGGTGGATGCCCTGGGCATGGCCCATCTGTTGGGACACCGCTGGAGCCACACCACGAGTTACTTCGGTGCAGCGCTCGGGACCGAGGCCTTTGCCCATGGCATCGACTACGGCCTCTTCGACAAGGCTGCGCTGCAGCGCCACTGGCTGATCCCCTGCCAAGCCGCTGGTGTGCCCTGGACCTGCGCTGCAGTCACCGGGATTGAGCACCACAGCCAGGGTTCGGTGGTGACGACGGATCAAGGGGAGCGCCTCGAAGCGCGCCTGGTGATTGATTGCAGCGGCCACCACAGCCCGTTCCTCAAGCGCCCGGATGAAGGTCCGGTGGCGGGGCAGGCGGCCTACGGAATTGTGGGGCGCTTCTCCAAGCCCCCGGTGGAGCCCGGCCAATTTGTCCTGATGGATTACCGCTGCGATCACCTCAGTGAGGCGGAGCGCCGCTGCGGAGCTCCAACGTTTTTGTATGCGATGGACTTCGGCGAGGGGCGCTTTTTCGTGGAGGAAACCTCCTTGGCCCTGGCCCCTGCCGTTCCCTACGCGGTTTTGAAGGAGCGTCTGCTGAAGCGGTTGGCCCATCGCGGTGTTGAGCTGCTCGCCATGGAGGAGGAGGAGTTCTGCCTCTTCCCGATGAACATGCCCCTCCCAGATTTGGAGCAGCAGCTGCTGGCCTTCGGGGGCGCCGCCACCTTGGTCCATCCCGCCTCGGGCTACATGGTGGGCTCCTTGCTGCGGCGGGCACCGCTGCTGGCAGAGGCCATCGCCGTTGGCCTTGCCGATGGCAACCGTTCTGCGCCGTCCCTCGCGCGTGAGGCCTGGCAGGCGCTGTGGCCGCTCGAGTTGCAGCGCAAGCACGCCCTCTATCGCTTTGGCCTGGAGAAGCTGATGCGTTACCCCGAAGACCAGCTCCGGCAGTTTTTTGCCACGTTCTTCGCCCTGCCCAAGGGGCAGTGGTACGGCTTCTTGACCAATACCCTCACCCTTCCCGCCCTGATTGGCGCAATGCTGCGGCTGTTCGCCGTCGCCCCCTGGACTGTCCGTTGGGGCTTGATGCAGCAGCAGGGGCGTGAGTTGCCCTTGATGCTGCGTCTGCTTAAGCCGTAGCGCCTGCGCAGGAGCTCCCTTGGCCTGCGGTGCAGCCAAAACAGTGGTTGCCCCAACGGATCGGCTGCGCCTTCCACTGCTCGAGATCGATGGAGCGAATGTCGGCTCCTCCGCTCAGCGGTAGGTCCAGCATCTGGTTGAAGTCGCAGTCGTAGATCGAGCCATCGGCGGCCACCGAAAGCGTGTCGCGGCACATCAGACCGGCGAGGGCGCCGGGATTGAAGGCGCCCTGCAGCAGCTTCAAATAACAGTTGACGTGACCATCGGCCTGCAGTTGCTGCAGGAAGCGGGCGATCGGCATGTTGTTCAGGCCGATCAGACGATCGAATTGGACTCCGGCTTTCTCCTGTAACTCCCGTTTCCAGCGCAGCTCGTCGCAGGCGGTGAGCTGTTGCAGTTGGGTGCCGCAGGGATTGCTCATTAAGGTCAACTGACGCTCGCTTTGCCCCTGGCCGTAGCCGTTGGCATTGAGACGTCTCAGGGCTTCAATCGAGGCCTCCCAGGTGCCATCGCCCCGTTGCGCATCGGTGCTGGTCTCCTCCGGCTGGGGCAGGCTGGCCACGATCTCCACCTGGTGCTCCGCCAGGAAACCCACCAGATCCGAGAGGGCTGGCAGGAGCAGCACCGTGAGATTGCAGCGGTCGATCACGTGGCAGCCCCGTTGGCGTGCCGACCGAATCAAATCGCGAAAGCGCGGGTGCAGTTCCGGTGCTCCACCGGTGAGGTCAAGCACCGCAGGCCGGAGTCGCTCGATGGCGGCGATGCAGGCGTCGACCACCGCATCGCCCATCTGGGTGTGGCCTTGATGGGGGCCAGCATCCACATGGCAGTGGGAGCACTGCATGTTGCAGAGCTTGCCGAGATTCAGCTGCAACACCCGCAGCCGGTCGTGCTCCGGCTCGGCGGCGGCCTGGGCCGCCAAGCTCCGCTCAAAGGCCTGCTCGGCGGGCAGTGCCGCCGTGAGCAGCTCACGCTGGGCCTGGGGCTCCAGCAGGGAAGGACGGGGATCGCTCATGGGGCCGGCAGCCTGGCCCAGTCGGCGGCGTTGATCAGGGGAAAGAGGCCGTCTTCCCGTTGCACGGCTTCAAGCCACCCCTCCGGTGGAGGGGTGTTGGTGTTGATCGCTTCGATCAGGCACCAGAAGCGTTTGAGATGGCGCTCAATCCGCTCCTTGGCCAGTTCGGTGGTGGTGCCGGCCCGCAGGATGAAGCTCCAATCTGAGCTTTGGGCCAGCAACAATTCGCGGCCCGCTTGCTGCAGCCAGTCCCTGGCCTGCTCGCTGCCGACTCCGCGGCTGACCCGATCCACCATCGCCCGCGAGGCCCGGTTCCACTCGGGGATCACCCAGGCATTGCTCTCGTTGAGCCAATAGGTGTGGTAGCCCCCCTGCCCCCAGCTGGAGGGGGACGGTTGGCAGAGCTGAAGCGCATCGCCTCGGCTCAGGGTCTCCCGCAGGGTGGCCAGACCCACCCCCTGACGCGGCGCCTGCTGGAACAGCTCCGCCAGGAACTGGGGACCTTCAAACCACCAATGGCCAAAGAGCTCCGCATCAAAGGGGGCGACCAGGAGCGGTCGACGTTCCATCGAGCCGCTGAGGTCCTGCAGTTGCTGCGCCCGGCCCGCCAGGAAGTGTTGGGCATCGCGCTGCACGGTGGCGGCGGCCTGCGCCGGGTCGTAGGCCTGCTTGGCCTCGAGGCTGCACTGCCTCCCGGTGACGCGATGGAGCTTGAGCCCAAGGGGGCGCGGGCTGGTGATGCCGCGTTGCTGGAGCTCTTGCTCGGGGAGATCCCAGCCCAGATCGCGGTGGAATTCGCGGTAGCTGGGATCGCCGGGGTAGCCCTCCCGGGCACTCCAGACGGGCAGGGTCGATTCGCTATCCCGGCCGAAAAAGGCCATCCCGCCGGGACTGCAGATCGGGGCATAGACCCCATAGCGGGGCCGCGGCTGTCCATGCAGCAGGCCGTGGGCATCGAGGATCGCGTAGCGCAGCCCGCAGCTGACCAGCAGCCGATCAAGCCCCTCGTAGTAGGCGCATTCCGGAAGCCAGATCCCCAGGGGCCGCACCCCCAGCAGGCGTTCGTGCTCCCGCACGGCCGTCAGCAGCTGCGCCCGCACGGCTTCGGGGCAATCCCGCAGCAGTGGCAGATAGCCGTGGGTGGCACCGCAGGTCAGCAGGTCGAGGACCCCTTGCTGTTGCAGCGCCTGAAAGCGCGGCAGCACATCACCCTTCGCCTGCTTCCAGGCCTGCTTGGCCCGCTGGAGTTGCAGCCCGAGGCCGGCCGCGGCTGCCGCATGGTCCTGGGGTGCCTGGCGCAAGAGCTCTTGGCGGACCTCCAGCCAGGGGATAAAGCGCTGACTGAGGACCTTGTTGCTCAGTAGGGAGAGCAGCGTGGGCGAGAGCCCCATGGTCAGCCGCGGTCGCTGGCTGGGGTCAGCGGCGGCGGCCTCGAGGGTGTCCAGCAGAGGCAGGTAGCACTCGAGAAGTGCCTGGAAATACCAGTCCTCCTCCAGGGATCCCGGTGCGCTGGAGTGCACGTACGGCAGGTGCGCGTGGAGAACAAGCGCTAGATCGCCAGCGTCAGCGGGTCCTGCGGCCAACGCCCCTGCTCAGAGTGAGGCGACTTTAGGTGCAACTTCTAGGCTCGACGGAGTGAAGGGGTGCGGATGCAGCTGGCTCTGGCGGTCGATGGCCACAGCATGTTTTACGTGCAGCAAAAACTCGGCTGGTTTTTCGATCCCCGTCGGCTGCTGGAGTACGCCACGGCGCAATCCGGCGTCGAGCTCGGCTCAGCGTTTTGGTACACGGGCCTGAAGGACGCGACCGATCAGCGTCCCTTCCGTGATGCCCTCACCAGCCTGGGCTTCACGGTTCGCACCAAGCCCCTGAGGGAAGTGGGGCATGACTCCGATCAACGGCAGTTCGCCCGCGCCAATTTGGACGTGGAGATCGCCATTGATCTGATGGCCGTGGCCCATCGCATCGATGAGGTCTGGGTGATGAGCGGTAGCCGTGATCTGGAGCGTCTGCTGGAGGTTCTGCGGATCCGGGGGCTGAAGGTGGTCTTGATGAGCACCGAAGGCATGGTTCCGCGGGAACTGCGCAATGCGGCGGATCGGTTTGTGGATCTCTCCAGCCTGAAGCCGCAGCTCGAGAAGACCGACGGTCACTGAAGCGGCTGAGCCGCATCCAGGCCCACCCGACTAGAGTGGACCTAACTCATAACCATTCCGACTTGTAGCCGCCATGGCCCGCGATCCCGGCCGGGTATTGATCTTCGACACCACCCTGCGTGATGGTGAGCAGTCCCCTGGGGCCAGCCTCAACCTGGAGGAGAAGCTGGCGATCGCTCAGCAGCTCTCCCGGCTTGGCGTCGACATCATCGAGGCGGGCTTCCCTTTCGCCAGCCCAGGTGACTTCAATGCGGTGCAACGCATCGCCCAAACGGTCGGCACCGCCGAGGGTCCGGTGATCTGTGGCTTGGCGCGGGCCGCCAAGGGCGACATCAAGGCCTGCGCGGATGCAGTCGCTCCGGCGGCCCATCGCCGCATCCATACCTTTATTGCCACCAGCGACATCCATCTGGAGCACAAGCTCCGCAAAAGTCGCGCGGAGGTCCTGAGCATCGCCGGCGAGATGGTGGCCTACGCCCGCTCCCTGGTGGATGACGTCGAGTTCTCCTGCGAGGACGCGGGCCGCTCCGATCCGGAGTTCATGTATCAGGTGATCGAAGCTGCGATTGCCGCTGGAGCCACGACGATCAACATCCCCGACACCGTTGGCTACACGACGCCTTCGGAGTTCGGTGCGCTGATCGATGGGATCAACCGCCATGTGCCCAACATCGATCAAGCGGTGATCTCGGTGCACGGCCACAACGACCTCGGTTTGGCCGTGGCCAACTTCCTCGAGGCCGTGAAAAACGGTGCCCGCCAGCTGGAGTGCACGATCAACGGCATTGGTGAGCGGGCCGGCAACGCCTCCCTGGAGGAGTTGGTGATGGCGATGCATGTGCGCCGCAGCTACTTCAACCCCTTCCTGGGCCGCGACGTCAGCAGCAGCGAACCCCTCACCGGCATCCGCACCGAGGAGATCTACAAGACCTCCCGCTTGGTGAGCAACCTCACCGGCATGGCGGTACAGCCCAACAAGGCCATCGTCGGTGCCAATGCCTTCGCCCACGAAAGCGGCATCCACCAGGACGGCGTTCTGAAGAACCGCCTGACCTACGAAATCATCGACGCCCGCACCATCGGTCTGGCTGATAACCGCATCTCCTTGGGCAAGCTCAGCGGCCGCAGTGCGTTCCGCGCCCGCCTGGAGGAGCTCGGTTACAACCTCGAGCGCGAGGACCTCGACGATGCCTTCGCCCGCTTCAAGGAGTTGGCCGACCGCAAGCGGGAGATCTCCGACCGCGATCTCGAGGCCATCGTCAGCGAACAGGTGCAGCAGCAGGACCAGGCGACCTACAGCCTGAAGTTGGTGCAGGTCAGCACGGGCACCAGCCTGCAACCGACGGCCACGGTCACCCTGCTAAATAGCGAGGGTGCAGAGTTGACCGAAGCCGCTATTGGCACCGGCCCGGTGGATGCCGTCTGCCAGGCCCTCAACCAGCTGGCCCAGGTGCCCAATGAGCTTGTGGAGTTCTCGGTGAAGTCGGTCACCGAGGGCATTGACGCCATGGGTGAAGTCACGATTCGCCTGCGGGCGGATGGGGTGCTCTACTCGGGCCATGCCGCCGACACCGACATCGTCGTGGCCTCTGCCCAGGCCTTTGTGAATGCCCTCAATCGCTTGGTGGCGGGCAGTCAGCACTCACCCCTTCACCCCCAGAAAGCTCCCTTGCCGGTGGGTGAGATGGCCCCTGCCGATCGCCCTCGCCTCTGATGGCTGAGCCCATCAGCGGCCGCAGGCGGTCTGTGTTGCTCCGCGGCCTGCAGTTGATTGCGCTGCTGCTGATTGCGGTGGCGATGCTCGTGCCCCTGCTCTGGCTGGTCAGCACGTCCTTAAAGGGGCCGGCCGAAGACATCTTCACCAGCCCCCCGGCGCTCTTCCCGAGCCAACCGAGCCTGGAGGCCTACCTGCGCTTGTTCGAGGACAACCCCATGTGGGGCTACATCCTCAACAGCACCATCGTCAGCGGCTGCGCGGTGTTCGCCAACCTGCTGTTCTGCTCCCTAGCCGCCTACCCCTTGGCGCGGATGCGCTTTGCCGGGCGAGGCCTGGTGCTGGCTTTGGTGGTGGCGACGATCCTGATTCCTTTTCAGGTGGTGATGATCCCGCTCTACCTGCTGATGGTGCAGCTGGGCCTACGCAACACCCTCTGGGCCCTGATCATTCCCCAGGCGGCAACGGCCTTTGGCATTTTTCTGTTGCGGCAAAGCTTCGCTGGCGTGCCAGTGGAACTGGAGGAGGCGGCTCGGATTGATGGCTGCAGTCGCCTGGGTGAGTGGTGGAACGTGATGATCCCTGCGGCCAAGGCGGATTTGATCACCCTGGCGATGTTTGTCTTTATCGGCACCTGGAGTGATTTCCTCTGGCCGCTGGTGATCCTGGATGACCGGAACCTCTACACCCTGCCCCTGGGGCTGCAACAACTGGCCAGCAGTTTTTCCCTCGATTGGCGCCTGGTGGCCGCCGGTGCGGTCGTCTCGATCGTGCCGGTGCTGGTGTTGTTCATTGGGCTCCAGCGCTTCATCCTCCCCAGCGCCACCGGCGATGCGGTGAAGGGCTGATTAGCTCAAGGCCAAGAGCCCGCGCTCGAGTCGCCTTAGGGCTTCGGCGAGGTCGTCTCCGCTGAGCATCCCGTAACTCAGTCGCAGGCAGGCACCCTTCAGCCCAAAGCTGCTGCCGCTGGCTAGGGCCACTTGATGGTCAACGATGAGGCGCTTCATCACCTGGTCTGCGCTGAGGCTGCTGTCCAGTTCAAGCAGGGCGTAAAAGGCACCTTCCGGTTGGTTCAACAGACGCCAGGGGCGCTTTGGGGTCGCTGGCCCAAGGGCAGCGAGGACCTGCTCCCGCCGCTCCGCCAAGGTCTGGATCTGCTCGCGGCACCACTGGGGTCCCACGGCTAAGGCGGCCCGGGCGGCCCATTGGTTCAACTTGGGCGGCCCGATCAAGGAGGTGTCCTGCACCTTGGTCAGGGCTGACATCAGCTCCGGCGGCACCACGGCCCAGCCGATGCGGTAGCCCGCCATGCCATGGCTTTTGGAGAGGGATCCCAGGGTGATGGTGTGCCCGCCGCTGCCGGCTGCGGCACCGGGGCTCCAGGGGCGCTCCGCTCCGTAATGGAACAGGGCGTAGGCCTCATCGCTGATGTGGATCAGGCCGCGGCGGGCGCAGAGCTGATTGATAGCCGCAAGAACCGGCCGCGGAACGATCGCGCCGCTGGGGTTGTTGGGTGAGACGGTCACGATCGCCCGAGTTCGCTCCGTGATGGCCTCCTCCAGCAGAGCGGGATCAGGGATGACCCCCGCCTCAACCGCTCGCGGATGTCCTCCGGCGATGCGGACTGCCATCTCGTGGTTGAAGTAGTAGGGGACGGGGAGGATGACCTCATCCCCTGGATCGCACAGCGCCTGCACCACCGCCTGAAAGGCCATGTTGCTGCCGGCTGTGATCAGGATCTCGCTGGCGCTGCAGTCGATCTGGTGTTGCTGCTCAAGCCAGTGCCGTAGCTCGGCGCGAAGCTCTGGATCCCCGGCCACCGGTCCATAGCGATGCAGGTCGGGATCGTTGCGCAGTGCCGCCGCCATGGCCTGGAGCACCTCCTCCGGTGGCGCCCAGGGGGCCACGCCTTGTCCGAGGGAGAGGGTTCCTGGGGTGGCCGCGATCAACTGGGCCATCACGGGGATGACCGGTGTCTGGATCTGATCGAAGCGTTGAGCGGCCGCCATTAAGGCAGCTGCGGAAGCGCAGGCAGGGGGCGCGAAGGCCCGCCTGACTCATAGGGGAAGAGTGAGGAGCGGGACCGCTGCAGATCCCGCAGGGTCTGGACTTGGCTGCTGAGGCTCTGGACTTTTTGCTCGATGCCCTCCAGGGCCTGCAGCCGCTCCACCGTCGAGCGCAGTTGCTCTTCCAGGGCGTTGGTGCGCTCCAGGTCGTTGGCGTTTTCGATGGTCTGCACCTTGTCCTGCAGTTGCTGCAGCCGTTGACCCTGTTCACGGGTCTGTTGCAGCACCACGACAAACAGCACGGCCAGCAGCCCCGTGAGCCCCGCACCGAGCAGGCGCATCCATTGGGGGAGGGGGGTGGACATGCCGATGCACGCGTCTGGGGCAAGTTTGATGCGCGATCGGTCCTTTGACGAGGGCTGGGTTCCGTTAGACCGGTGCTTTCGAAAAAGGGTCGTGTCGCTGCAGCAGTTGGATGCCTTTCTTGCGTATGCCCGCTCGCAGCCGCAGATGGCTGAACGGCTGAAGACGCCGATGGATCTGACGGAACTTCTGGGCTGGGCTGCGGAGTGTCAGTTCCAGGTCGAGGAGGCCGACGTGATTGCGGCCATGGTGCGCGAGGACGAGCAGCTCAGCGATGCCGAGCTCCAGCACCGCGCCGGAGAAGAGGCTCGGAAATTGCGCAACTTCATTCCTGGTTGAGGCTGAAGCTTGATGGCCCCCACTCCAGAACGGGTTTGTGATTACCCCAGGCCTCCTGCCCTGCAGGCTTCCGCACAGCACATTCAGGTGCGGGCCCTCGGAGCACTGTTGGCGGAGACCCAGAAGAGTTTTCGCGTCTTGGAAACTTTCCATCCGCCCACTTACTACCTGCCGGCGGAGGCGTTTACCGCCGGTGCCTTGGTGCCCGCTGGCGGACGCAGCTTTTGTGAGTGGAAGGGGGTCGCGAGCTACTTCGACATCGTTGTGGGCGATCGCTGCTTGCCCAAGGCGGCCTGGACCTATGCCCAACCCACAGCCCCGTTTGCGCCGATCGCAGGGTGGATCGCGCTCTATCCCGCGCTGATGGATGGCTGTTGGATTGATCAGGAGCTGGTGATTCCCCAGCCGGGTGGCTTCTACGGCGGTTGGATCACCTCAGCCGTTGAGGGTCCGTTTAAGGGGGACCCCCGTCATCCGGAATTGATCTAGGCCGAGCGGGCGTGGTCGCCGAGCATGCGGCAGCCGATTTGAATCACGCCCTCATCGAGCAAGCGCCCCAGCTTGAGGGCCATCGCCTCTTCTTGCCGGTCGAACTGGCTTTGCTTTGCCGTGATCCAGGCGATTTCTTCAGCTGTGATGACGCCGGTCGAGACACTCTCGAGGAAAACTTCGCCAACGAACATGGTGAACGCCTGTGTCTGGTTTGACGCTAGGGATGTCGTTTGATGTTGCTTGAGTGTGCAATGTCTCTTCATGCACACCATCCCCCTTGGTGAGTGTGGCTTGGCCCGCTATCTTTCCCGCAACCGAATTTCTATTCAATGCTGACCGGATCTGATCTTCTCGCCAAGGTCAAAGAGTTGGGTGATGTCAGCAAGTCTGATCTTGTTCGCTCCTGCGGGTATGTCAGCAACAAAAAAGATGGTTCAGAGCGTCTGAACTTCACTGCCTTCTATGAGGCTCTGCTGGAGGCCAAAGGTCTCAGCATTGGCGGCGGCGGTGGTGGCACCGGCAAGGGCGGCCGCAAGCTCAGCTATGTGGCCACGGTTCAGGGCAACGGCAACCTGCTGGTGGGTAAGGCCTACACCGCGCTGCTGGGTCTGGAGCCCGGCGATGAGTTTGAGATCAAACTCGGCCGTAAGCAGATCAAGCTGATCCCCGCCGGCGCTGAGGCGGAAGAGGACTGATCACTCTCTACAGGGCTTCGATTCCTGGCTGGACCGCATCTGTGGTCCAGCTTTTTTTGTGCTTGGTTCTTCGTAGGCTCAGGGCAACCGAGCGCAACGGGCCGTGACCTTTTTTGAGTTGCTCTGGAAGGGGGAAAACTGCGGTGACGCGGGTGATCTGGAGGAGGCCTTGGTCCATTTCCAGGAGCTCAGACCGAAGCATCTGAGCTGGCAGGAGGTCTGCAGTGACCCTGAGATCGAGCCCACAATCTGTCGCTTCCGCTCCTTTGAGGCCTTCCTGGACAACGAGGATGCTCTGGAGACGATTCATCCCACGGCCGAAATGCTCGAGCGTTTCCGCCCCCAGGAGGAACCTGAATCCTCTGAAGAGCCGAGCGGCTGATGGATCCATTTCTTCCGCCATCGGAGCAGGACGCTCCCGGCTGGGGGCCGGAGGTGATCGTGATCCATCCGCCCAGCTTTGATGCGGTTCAAGAGGCGATTACGGCCCTGCGTGATCAGGCCACGGTTGTGGTGAACTTCAGCGCCTTGGCCGAAGACCAGCTGCAGCGGGCCGTCGATTTTCTGGCGGGCGCAGCGGTGGCCTTGGATGCCCAACAGGTGCGTCTGGGGGAGCGGGTGTTTCTCTATGCCCCGCACTACGTCCAACTGAACCGGGCTTGACCGCGGTCCAGCCGGCGGCAGACAGTGAATCGATGCAGGTGTTTGACGTCGATCTCTCTGGCTTTGAGCCGGTGAACCATCTTTGGCCTCAGCTGGTGGAGCGGCTGGGAGCCGACACCTCGGCCCGTGCCGTCCGTCAGGCCTTGGATCTCTTGGGCATGCGGGGTGGGCCTGGGTTGATGCCCGCGCTGCTGGTGGAGACCTGTGGTGTGGCCCTGGTGGATCGCCAACAACTGCGCCGGGTGACGGGACTGCCTGTGGCGGTCGATGGTGATCAGTTGGTCTTGATCAGCCGGCGCGCCAGTGAGCTGCAGCTGCTCCAGTGGAGCGCTTGAGCCTCAGTAGCTGCAGGTGGGTTTGAGCCCGGGCACGCTGAATTCCATGAACCAGAGGTATTCGCGGCTCCGCCAGCCGAGATCAAACGGTTCGGTGCTTTGCCACTCCTCGGGCGTCAGGCCGTAGGCGGCCTCAAGGAATGGGGGCACGAGTGCTTCAACCGCCTCCTGGCCCTCTTCCCCCTCGTCGAACAGGCGATCGGTGTAGATCACGGCGAAGATCTCGTGCTCTTCATCGCAGATCACGACTTCAAAGCCGCTGCCGCCGTAGCTGGGGAGGGTGTTCAGCTCGAAGTATTCATCGCGCTCGAGGGGATCCTCGGGGGCCTGCTCGAGCAGGGCGGAGAGCGCCCGTTTGAACTGATCGAGTGCCATGGCCCGGCTACTACTAGGGCCAGTGTGGCCAGGGTCGAGCGTTCTTGCCTGCGTTGTTTGATCCGCTTTGGTTGGTCTACGAGGATCCGGCCTTGCTGGTGCTCGAGAAACCCAGCGGCCTGTTGTCCCAACCCGGCCTAGGCCCCGAGCTGTCGGATTCCTTGATCACGGCCGTCCAGTCCGAGTGGCCCGAAGCCCGTTTGGTGCATCGCCTCGACCGGGACACCTCCGGTTTGATCGTCGTCGCCCGTTCAGCGCTGGTCCACCGCGCCTTGAGCCAGGCCTTTGCCGAGCGGCGGGTTGAGAAGCGCTACGTCGCCGATGTCTCCGGCGTGCCCGATGGCGAGGAGGGCTGGATTGATCATCCGATCGCCAAGCGACAACACAGGCCTCCGCTCTATGGCGTCGACCCCGCCGGTAAACCCTGCCGAACCCACTGGCGCCTGTCGTCTCAGCACTCCAGCTGCAGTCGCTTGGCGTTGCAGCCCCTGACGGGACGCTCCCATCAGCTGCGCGTGCATCTGCAGGCGCTGGGGCATCCGATCTTGGGTGATCCCCTCTACGGCGAGCGTTCTGCGGCGCGCTTGCACTTGCATGCCTGCGGCCTGGAGTTCAGCCATCCAAGCGATGGCCGCTGGATGCACTTCGACTCTCCCGTTCCGTTTGTCTTGCCCTAGTGGTTGCGGGGGGGCAGCCCGCTGCCAAAGCGCAGCAGCTGGCGCCAGCGCCGAATGCGCCAGGCCGCTAAGGCCAGGGCAACGCCGAAGGCGAGGGCGATGCCGCCTGCCCAGCCCGGACCACTCCAGGCCGCGCCCAGTCCTGCAAGGGCCACCAGAATCCAGCAGAGCGGCTGCAGGCGCTTCAGCCGCCGATCGGCGCCGGCGCAGCTGCGGCAATGGCGGGTGTGGGCCTCAAACCGCTCCATCAAGGCCTGGCGGTTTTGCCGCTGCGGTAGCGGTTGGCCTGGGAATGGCTCGCCGCCGTAGCGATTGACCCAGTCGTGCAGTGCTCTGACGTAGAGATCCGCCTGGGTGGGGAGGTGGTACTGGCGCAGGGCGTCATGGCGGCCGCCCCGCTGTTCGATGACCCGCTCCTGCCAGTGCAGGAAGAGCTGGTCGTCTTCCAGCACCGTGTGGTTGCCGATGTGCTGGAGCCATTGGGGGCGCAGCCGCAGCAGGCGTCCCGGCCAGGGGGAGCTGAATTGAAAGGGAAAGCGGGCGATCAATCGGCATTCCCCAGGACGGGTGGGGACGGCATAGACGACCGTGAGGATGCGGGCGAACCCTTTGGCGGTGAGGTCGTGCCACATCAGCCCCGGGGCCAGGAATCGGGTGTGTTGACTCCCGAGCTTTCCGCGTCTGGGGCCCTCCTCCCACAGTCCCGTAAAGCCGTCGCGATCGAACCCCGTTAGGGCCAGTGCGACGGGGGCCGCGTTCTCTCGGCGGCCAACGGTGGCGTGGTGGGTGAAGGGAACGTGGCTGGCGTCGAGCACGTTCTCCAGCAGGGTCAGGGCATCCATCGGCAGATCCCGGAAGGTGTCCTGCACCACCCAGCCGGCCTCATCGAGAACCGGGACCAGGGGTAGGGGCTGCTCCCTTGCCTGCTCGCTTGGCCCGCTGAAGACGAACAACAACCCCTGGGCGCAGGCCGTGGCGTAGCTGCGGCAGTGGCTGCGGCCACTGATGCTGCTGCCCGGTTCCGCCTGGGGCTGCAGTGTGCAGCGCCCCGACCCGTCAAAACTCCAGCCGTGATAGGGACACTCCAGTTCTCCGGCGGCGTTGAGACGGCCGTCCGAAAGGGGCACCAGCCGGTGGGGGCAGACATCCGCAAACGCCCTCCACTCATCGGCTTGGCGGTCGAACCAAAGCACCAGGTCTTGCCCCACCAGGGTGAAGGGGGTGGGGCGGTTGCGGTCCAGGTCGCGCAGGAACGCCACGGGGAACCAGGCGTTCTGCCAGCGGTTGGAGGACATCAGGCGCTGAAACTCTTGCGGGCGGGGATTGGATAGGGAATGCGGCGATGGCGCATCCGCCGCCACACCCGAACGAAGGCGCGGACCAACAGCTCCAACTCTGCAGGGGTCAGGCCGCTGTCTGTGAGTTGGCCATCGCGCCAGCGGGCCTCGACGATGCTGCGCACCACATCGCGGGCCTGGGTTTCGCTGGTGTCGGGGGGGAGCGAGCGCAGGGCCGCCTCGCAGCCATCGGCCAGCATCAACACCGCCGTCTCTCGGCTCCTGGGTGTTGGACCGCGGTAGCGGTAATCCTCCTCGCGGATCTGGGGATCACGCCGGCGGGCTTCATGGAGGAAGTAGCCCATCTTCAACGTGCCCTGGTGCTCAGGAATGAAGTCCGCCAGGGGTTTGGGCAGCCGGTAGCGCTTCGCCAACTTGAGGCCCTCATCCACGTGGGCCTGGAGGATCCCCGCACTCAGTTGGGGGTCATCGAGTTGGTCGTGGGGGTTGTCGCCCCCCTCTTGGTTTTCGATGAACCACTGGGGGCCATGGAGTTTGCCCACGTCGTGATACAGCGCCCCCGTGCGGGTCAAGTCGATGTCGGCGCCGATGGAGCGGGCCCCCTCTTCGGCTAGGCCGCAGATCATCAAGGTGTGCTCGAAGGTGCCCGGGGCTTCGCAGGAGAGACGCCGCAGCAGTGGCCGCTCCAGATCCGCCAATTCCATCAAGCGGCTGCGGGTCAGGAGGTCAAAGAAGCTCTCGACCATCGGGCCGATCAGCAGGACCCCCAGCAGCAGCCCGCCCAGCACCAGCGCTTCTCCGGTGAGGTCCGATCCGATCGGGAGGCCCCCCTCCCGAACACCGCGGAAGAGCTCCAGCTGCAGCAGCAACCATTCAGCCAGGAGCGCACCCAGTGGCACCAGCAGGGCCAGCTGCAGCAGCTGGGCGCGGTTGCGTTGGCGATCCGCCAGGACGGCGGTGATGGCGGCCACGGCCGCCGCGATCAAAATCCGCTGGTCAAAAAAGGGAGAGAGGGGAAGCGGCCAGAGCAGGCTGGCCATCGCCAGCCAGGCCAGTCCGGCGGTGGTTCCCAGTCCCTGGGCGAGCAGGAGCGTCGGCGGAACGAGCAGTGCCAGGGGGCTGGCGGCCGCACCGAGCCAGAGCTTCAGGCCTTGGACGAGCGCCAGCAGGCCCAGGGCGAGGAGCGCCTGACGGGGCTCCAGGCTGACCCGGCGGTTTCGGATCAGCAGCACCATCACGCTGGAGGCGGCCAGGGCTTCCGCGAAGTGCTGCAACCAGGCGCCAATCAGGGGGCGCCGGTTCACCAGGCCGAAGTAGTCGAGGACCGCATAGGCCTGCTGACTGATCGGTTCTCCCTGCCGGGCGATCAGTTCACCCTTCCTGACTTGAATGGTGGGGATCCCCTGCTGGGTGAGCAGGTCCTCCAACATCCGCTGGCTGAGGGCCGGGTCGATGCGGAGGTTGGTGCGCCCCTGCAGGGAATTCGCGATCAGGCGTGCGCCGAGGCCCAGCTCCGGCTCCTGCATTCCCTCCAATTGATGGCGGGCCGCTTTCACCAGCTGTTGCCGGGCGACGTTGCCCACCACCCCTTGGCGCAACATCCGCGATTGGGCCTGGCGCAGTTCCTGCTCCCAGCGCAGGAGCTGCCGGCGACTCGAGCGCCTCAGCCAAGCCCGCTCCTGTGGGTTGATGTCGATTGGAGCGACCTGCTCTTGATCGCTCGCGGCGAGACGGTTGACGGCTTCGAGTTGGCGCTCCAGCCGCGCCTCGAGGTCCTGGCTTTGGCGCTCATCCACCACCTGGACATAGGTCCGAAGGCCCAGTTGGGAGCGGCGCTGCTCCAGGGCATCGGAGTCCACCACCGTGGCGGCCTTCGGCGCTTTCGCGGTGAAGGGTGCAGGGATGCCCGGCCGCAGGCTCGGCTCCACCAACCAGGGCCAGCTGGAGACCAGGGCCACCACCAGGGCCATTAGGACGACGCCTGCGCTCGCACCGCGCTTCCAGGGCGTCAGCACCTGACGCGGCATCTCCAGCCGCAACAACTGCCTCCAGAGACGCTGGAGCCTTCGCCAGAGCTGGGGCACGGTGCTCAGGCGAGTCACGGCGAGGGCATGACAGGCCCCCACGCTAGCCCTGCCGTTGCATGCTGAGAGGAGATTGCCTGCCCCTCGCCATGGCTCAGCGTCTCGACGGCCGTCAATTGGCAGCTGCGTTGGAAGAGCGCCTCGAGCGCGTCGTGGCCGAACGTCTCGCCCAGGCCGGCCGGCCCCCGGGCCTGGCGGTGCTGCGGGTGGGGGATGACCCGGCCAGCGGTGTGTATGTCGCCAATAAAGAGAAGGCCTGCAGTCGCATTGGCATCACCAACCTGGGCGCCCATCTGCCCGCCGAGACCCCGGCGGCGGAGGTGTTGAGCACGATCCAACGCCTCAATGCCGACCCTGCGGTCGATGGAATCCTGCTGCAGCTGCCGCTGCCGGACGGACTGGACGAAGGTCCCCTCTTGGCGGCGATCGATCCCGAAAAGGATGCCGATGGATTGCACACCCTCAACCTCGGCCGCCTGCTGAAGGGGGAGCCCGGCCCCCGCAGCTGCACCCCCGCCGGCGTCATGGCCCTGCTTGCGGCGGGTGGCGTTGAGCTCTCGGGCAAGCGGGCCGTGGTGGTCGGCCGCAGCATCCTGGTGGGGCAGCCCATGGCCCTGATGCTGCAGGCGGCCAACGCCACGGTGAGCATTGGCCATTCCCGCACCAAGGACCTGGCGGAACTCACCCGTCAGGCCGATGTGCTGGTGGTGGCCGCCGGACGTCCCCGGATGATTGGCGCCGAGCACGTCAAGCCAGGCGCTGTGGTCGTTGATGTGGGGATTCACCGCCTGCCCAGCGAGCCGGGCGCGAAGGCCAAGTTGTGTGGTGATGTGCGTTTTGAGGAGGTCGAGCCGATCGCCAGCGCCATCACCCCCGTCCCGGGCGGCGTCGGTCCGATGACCGTGACCCTCCTGCTGGTCAACACCGTTGCCAGTTGGTGTCAACGCTGCGGTTTGGATCAGCCCTTGGCGGATTTGCTCCCATAGCGGGGCGCGGCCTGAGAGAATCCGCCCGAGCGATGGCCCTGGGCCCAGATCTCCCATGAGCGCGGCGGTGACGACGACTGACAGCACCTCCACGGGGGAGCCGGGCCACTTTGATTTCGCTGCCTACCTGGAGTCATCCCGGCAGCAGGTGGAGCAGGCCCTCGATGGCTCCCTGGGGCCGGAGCGCCCCGAGAGCCTGCGGGAGGCCATGCGCTACTCACTCCTGGCGGGGGGCAAGCGCCTGCGTCCCATCCTTTGCTTGGCGGCCTGCGAGTTGGCCGGCGGTGATGCGGCCTTGGCGATGCCGACGGCTGTGGCTCTGGAAATGATCCACACCATGTCGCTGATCCATGACGACCTGCCGGCCATGGACAACGACGACCTGCGCCGGGGGATGCCGACGAACCACAAGGTCTACGGCGAAGCCAACGCGATCCTTGCTGGGGATGCCCTGCTGACCCGCGCCTTTGAGATGGTGGCGCTGCGCAGCCCTGGGGTCCCTGCCGAGCAGTTGATCAAGGTGGTGGGCGAGCTGTCTTTGGCCTCCGGTGCCCCCGGCCTGGTGGGCGGTCAGGTGGTGGACCTGGAGTGCGAAGGCAAGGACGTTGACCTCGAGACCCTCGAGTACATCCATCTCCACAAAACCGGAGCGCTGCTGCGCTCCTGCGTGCTGACCGGCGCCCTGATCGCCGGCGCCTCCGAGGCCCTGCTCGCGGCCCTGACCACCTATGCCCGCGGGATCGGTCTGGCCTTCCAGATCATTGACGACATCCTTGATGTCACCGCCAGCAGCGAAGTGCTGGGCAAGACCGCCGGCAAGGACCTGACGGCCGATAAGACCACCTATCCCAAGCTCCTTGGTCTTGAGGAGTCCCGCCAGCGGGCTGATGCCCTGGTGGCGGAAGCCAAGCAAGCGCTGGAGCCGTTTAACAGCAATGGCTCGGCGGCTCCGCTGCTGGCCCTGGCGGACTACATCACCAGCCGCGATCGATGAACGCTCTTTTGGACAACGGGGCCCTGTGGTGGGGGCTCGCCGCCTGTGGCACGGCCCAGTTCTCCAAGCTGGTGATTGAGCTGGTGGTTCACCGCCGCTGGAACCCAAAGGTGCTCGTCGAGACCGGTGGCATGCCCTCGAGCCATTCGGCCTTGCTGACCGGGACCGCCGCCGCTCTGGGCTGGCAGCAGGGGTTTGATTCCGGCCTGTTTGCCCTGGCGGCGACCATGTGCTTCGTGGTCCTCTATGACGCCTCCCACGTCCGCTATTCCGCCGGGCTCACGGCAGCCCGCGTCAATGCCCTGAGTGAGGGAGGAGAGGAGCAGGCGCCGCTCAAGGAGAAGCTCGGCCACACCCCCTTGGAGGTGCTGGTCGGCAGCCTGATGGGCCCCCTGGTTTCCCTACCGGGGCTGGTGCTGGTGGGCTCTCCCTTGACCCTGGCCCAGCACTGGGGCTGGCTGGCGATTGGCTGAGGGGGGGCTAACCAGCGGCCAAACGGCGGCGACCGAGGCGTTTGAGCAGTGGCTCAAGGCCCCCTACGACGGCACTCCGTTTGTCCTCAGTGGTTTTGCTGGCACCGGGAAGACCTTCCTCTCCTGCCACCTGCTGGCCCTGGTGGAGCAGAGGGATTGGTGTTGGACCGTGGTGGCCCCCACCCACAAGGCGGTGGGGGTCCTGCGGCAGCAGCTGTCCTGGGCCGGCCTTCAGCCCACCTGGTACCCGAGCACCATCCACCGCTTGCTGCGGCTGAAGCTCAAGCGCCAGGGGGATCTGGAACGGTGCGAAGAAACCGAGCAGACCGCTGGCTCCCTCGAGAACCTCTCCTTGGTGCTGATCGACGAGGCCTCGATGGTCGACAGCGCCCTCCTGGAGATTGCCCTGCGCTGCGCCCACCCCTTCAAGACCCGCTTGGTCTTTGTCGGCGATCCGGCCCAGTTGCCGCCCGTGGGGGAACCGCAGAGCCCGGTGTTCTCGATGGGCCGCTCCGTCAACGCCAGCTTGAGCGAGGTGGTGCGCCATCAAGGTCCGGTGTTGCAGCTCGCCACCGGTCTGCGCAGTGGTGATCTTCCCTGCCGTCAGCCCCCGGCCTTGGGGCTGGTTCGTGACCCCCAGGGGCAGGTGGCGGTCTTGCCCCGCTCCCAGTGGCTGGAGGCGGCCCAGGCGGCCCTGAAGCGCGGGGCGGAGCTCGATAACCCCGATCACGCCAGGATTCTTTGCTACACGAACCGGGCCCTCGAGCAGTTGGTTCCGCTGGCCCGCCGCGCCATCCATGGCGAGATGGCCGACCAGCTCCCCGTCCTGCCGGGGGAGGTCTTGATGACCCGCTCGGCGGTGATGGCCCCGGCGTGCCGGGCCGGGGAGGAGGCCGCCGAGGAGCCCGACATGCTGCTCGGCTCCAACCGTGAATTGGTGGTCCGCGATGTCACCCCCGAGCGCTGTGACCTGGCGGACTTTGGGGTGGGCAGCGGCGACGGCCTGACGCCGGCCGTGATCGACACCCTCAATGCCGAGGTGGAGGCTGGCGAGACCCGGCTCACCCTGCGTCTCCTCCCGCCGGTGGGCAGTGCCGGCCGCCAAGCCCTCGATGGGGTCATGCGCTCCCTGCGCCTCCAGGCCCGGGAAGCCGGCAAGCAGCAGGGCCGCAGTCTCTGGCGGCGTTATTTCCTGGTGCGCGATGCCTTCGCCTCCCTGGGTCCCGCTGCGGTGCTGACGGTGCACCGCAGCCAGGGCAGCACCTTTGGCGAGGTCTTCATCGCCGGTGACGTCTTCTGGCCCAGTGATGACACCCTGCGGCGCCAGTTGGTCTATGTGGCGGTCAGCCGGGCCTCGCAGGCGGTTTGGCTCAGTGCCGATCAGCGTCTGGCCAGTGCCGGGGCCACCCAGGAGCGTGATCGCTGGAGCCGCTGGCTCAAGGGTGCTAGCTGAGCTGCAAGCCTTCGATGCCCTGCCAGCCGAGGTAGCCCGCCAAGACCAAGCTCAGCCCCCCCACCAGCAGATCCCCCTTGTTGAACAGCAGGGTTTTACCGCGCTCGAGCAGGGGCAACACCTGGTCGCGGCCGATGAGCACCGCGAGGAAGGGCAGCAGGAGCGCCGTGCTGCAGGCCAGGGCGAAGCCGCCGGTGTAGAGCGTCTCTTGCAGTTGGCTCAGCCCAGAGGACAGCAGGGCTGAGGCGGCTTTGGCGAAGAGGAAGAGATCGTCGGGGCTGATGACCTCCAGGGCTGAACTCACCCCCAGCAGCAACGGCAGGGGCATGGCGCAGAAGCGATCGAGCTGACGGGTCCAGCCGGGGGCCTCGGCACCGTCTTCTTTGCGATCCAGTAATTCTTTGAGCCCCAGGGCCAGCAAGGCACCGGCCGCGAGCAAATCCAAGCCTGTGCGGTGGCTGGTGCCTTTCTCCATCGTGAGCAGGAGGCCATGGCCCACGGTCAGCAGCAGCACCACCATGGCGGTGACGGTGAGCATCCAGCCGAGCACGAGCAGCCCGCCGCGCCGCAGCGGGTTTGGCCCGAGCAGGAGCAGCAGCAGCAGGCCGATATGCAGCGGGCTCAGGGCGATTCCACTGCCGTAGGCCAGCAACTCGGCCCAGAGGGTGCCATTGGTCATCTAACGGCGAATTTCGAACCAGTCTTCCTTGAGGGGTGGGAGCTGGCTTTGGTTCACGCTCAGCACCTCCGCCTCCCTGGGACCCCGTTCACACCAGAGGCGCAATTGGGTCAGATGATGGGGCTGGCCCTCGGCCTGCACTTCCACGGAGCCGTCCGGGCAATTCCTCACCCAGCCGCTGAGGTCGAGGTCTTTGGCCATGCGGCTGCAACTTTCACGGAAGCCGACGCCTTGCACATGGCCTCGGATCTGCAGCTGCCAGCGCTCAATCCGAAGCGCGCTTTGGCTGTTGTGGCGCTGCTCCTGGCGCACCCATTGCCGCACTTTGGCGCTGCGGTTTCCTCGGGTGATTGGCCGTGTGTCGGCAATCAGCCAGCCCGGTGTCCCTGACTGGCGTTGTGGGCTGTCATCCCGCGTCATCCACCCCCCTCTGAGAAGGCCTGGTGTCTTCACGGTGGCACGGGTTTTGGCTTTCGGCCACGGCCGGCTTTAGGCCGGTTGGGCTGGGGCATTCCAGTGGATCAGGGCGCGGGTCTGACGCTCGTAGCCCAGAACGCAGAAGCTGCCGGTACCCAGCACCAGTCGGGCGCCGCCGGCGGGGCCCTGCCCCAGCCAGCACCCCGCGAGGCTGCGCAGGATGTGGCCATGGGCAAAGAGCGCCACGTCACAGCGCTCCCCTGGTGCACCGCTGGCGTATGCGCTGGCACGGGCAATCACCCGCTCACAGCGCTGCTGCACCTGATCGCTGCTCTCTCCCCCTGGGCAGGGGTGGCTGAAGACGGTCCAGTCCGGGACGCTCTCGCGAATCACGGCGGTGGTCAGCCCCTCGTAGTCGCCGTAGTCCCATTCCTTGAGATCGGGTTCGATCTGGGCCTGCTCGCCCAGGCCGGCCAGTTCACAGGTGCGTCTGGCCCGTTGCAGGGGGCTGCTTAAGACGGCGGTAAAGCGGTGCTGGGCCAGAACCGGCGCGAGTCCCCGCGCTTCCGCTTCGCCTTGGGGCAGCAGGGGGAGATCGGTGTTGCCGGTGTGGCGTCCATTCAGTGCCCATTCGGTGGCGCCGTGGCGCAACAGCCAAAGGTGCAAGGCGGCCATGGTTAATCAGGGACCAGTGGTGAGACCTGGCGGGCGGCGGCGGCAAAGCGCTGCGGGATCGCCGGGCAGCCCCCCCAATGCAGGTGTAGCCAGCTGGCATGGAGCTGGCCATCGCCCCAGCCTTCTCGGCGGGCCGGACTGCCCCAGCCCTCCAGCTGCCAAAGGCTTGAGTCCTCGGCATTCTCCGCGTCGAGCTGCCAGCGGTGAAACTCGTGCCCCCAGAGCGTCTCGCCTTGGCGCAGCACCAGTCCATCGCCCAGCGGGGAGGCTTGGCGATAGCCCAGGCTCAAGCTCCCGCGCCGCGCCTGAAAGGGCAGCAGATCCGCCATGGGATGCAGGACGCCCTGTTGGTCCTCCAGGCCGCGCCCGAGCAGCAGCAACCCTCCACATTCGGCGTAGATCGGGAGCCCCATGGCCCGCGCCTGCCGTAGGGCGCTGAGGCTGCGTTGGCTCGCACTCAAGCTGCCTGCATGCAGTTCCGGATAGCCCCCCGGCAGGATCACGCCACGGCAATCCGAAGGGAGGGGTTCATCCGCTAACGGCGACCAGGCCTCGACGGTTAATCCGTTCTGCTCCAGCAGCTCGATTGCTTCGGGGTAGCGGAAGTGAAAGGCGGCATCGCTGGCCAGGGCCACCTTGATCGGTGCTCGTACTCCTTGCCCGGGCGGGGCTGGTGTTGGTGGGGGTTCGGCGGGGGGCGGCGCGCTTAGCAGCGGCCAGAGCTGCTCGAGGTCGAGATGCTCCTGGGCCAGTTCCGCCCAGGCCTCCAGTCGCGTCTGCACATCCTCCAGTTCATGGGCGGGCAGCAGCCCCAGGTGTCTCGAGGGCAATTCCAGGCTGGTGTGCCGGGGCAGGGCCCCAAGCACCGGCATGGCGATCGAGGCCAGGGCCTCCCGCAGTAGGGCTTCGTGGCGGGCACTGCCCACACCGTTGAGCACCACCCCGGCGATGGTCAGCTGCGGGTCGTGGTCCCGGAAGCCCCGCACCAGGGCGGCGAGGGAGCCGGCCTGACGGCTGGCCTCCACCACCAGGACCACCGGGAGCTGCAACAGCGCAGCCACGTGGGCGGAACTCCCCTCGGCGGAGGGACCCTTGCCATCGAAGAGGCCCATCACCCCCTCCACCAGGCAGAGATCCCCTTGACTGCCGTGGCGCTGGAAGCTCTGCCGCAGCCAGTCTTCGCCGCAGAGCAGGGCGTCGAGGTTCCGGCAGGCCCGGCCACTGGCCAGGGACAACAGCTGGGGGTCCAGGTAGTCCGGCCCCACCTTGAAGGTCTGCAGGTTGAGGCCGCGGCGACGCGCCAGGGCGGCGAGGGCGAGGCTGACCAGGGTCTTGCCGCTGCCGCTGGCAGGAGCGGCAATCAGGCAGGGCATGGTGCGTCCTAACTGGGCAGCAGCTTGGCAGCCAGGGCGACGGCTGCGGCCATCAGGGGGTTGGTGCTGTCATGTCCTCCCCCCAGCAGGCGGGCCATTTCCATCTCCTCGCTTTCGTTCGGCAGGGGCACGACCTCCTCGGCCAGTTCCATCGAGGCGACGCCACCGGCCTCCAGACGCATGCAGCCCCCTGATTCCGAGCAGAGGATCACGCAGAGGGGCGAGCGGTTCGGCGGGGCGCAGATCAGGCGCAGGCCGACCAGGGCCCCGGGATGGACCTTGCTCATGCCGACTGGGACGGGCATCAGGCGGAACTGAACGCTTTGGCCATCGGAGCGCTGGAATTCAGCCCCGATCCCCCGCTCCGCTGGGCTTGATCCATCGATCCAGAAGCTGCTCACCAGGTGCCAGCCGAGCCGATCGGCAATCCAGGCGGCCAGCAGCAGTCCTTTGACCGGATGCTGCCCTTCGACATCGATATCCAGTTGAACCACCTGATCGAGGGCGCTCTGGCGGGTCGGGGGGTCAAAGACCATCGCCAGCGATTCCCGCCAGGTCCGCAGCCGCAGCCAGTTGAGGTCGTTGACGGCCTGGCCGAGGGCAATGCGCTGGGCCAGTAGATCGAGGCAGCGCCTGGGCTCGCCGATGGAGCTGTCCACCACCAAACGGCGCGGCACGGTTGCCAACCCTTCGAGGAGCTCGGGTGATTCATCCATGCTCCCGTTCCACCAGACCCAGCAGGGCAGGTCTGAGGGGATCAGCTCCTGGAGCATCGACAAGCCATGGGACATCGCTCCCATGCCACCCCGCAGGACCACCACATCACCGCAGGCATCGCTCGTGGTGCCGCGCTCTTCCGGCAGGGGGCAGTAGGCCGCCACCATCGACTGCAACTGCTGATCCGCCGCCAGGGTGGGGGCCAGGGTGATCAGGCGCCGGGGTTGGTGGGCGCTGATGGCACGGTCAACGAATTGCCCGCGTAGATCCTCGGCGCTGTGTTGCCCGGGCTCTTGCCCGAGGGCCCAGGCCACCTGGGGCGCGGTGGGAGCCGTGCCGGTGGGAAGCCCCAGCTCGCTGCTCGCCCGCCGTGCGGCCTCCAGCAGTTGATCGTTGAGCAGTCCGCTCAGGGGACCATCCGCACGGCCGGTTCGAATCAGCTGCTGCTGCAGCCAGGAGGGCTCCCACACCACCAGGGTGAAGGTGGAGGCGCCGCTGGAGTCCTTGAGATGGTCACTCCAGAGCCGGTTGAGATAGTCCGGGACCTCCTGGGGAGCCATCTCGATGGGGGCCTGGAGGGTGAGTTGGGGAGCCATGGCAAGTGCTGAAGAACAGAACGTCGAAAAGCAGGAATTACGGGCGTCGCCACATCAGGCCGTCCTCGGCCAGGAGGGAATCGGAGGCGGCGGGACCCCAGGTCCGGGCTTCGTAGGGGTAGACCGGCAGGCGGGCTGGGGCGTCCTCAATCAGTTCCAGCAAGGGGGTGTAGAGCCTCCAGGCGGCCTCCACCTCATCGCTCCGGGTGAAGAGGGTGGGATCGCCGAGCATCGCGTCGGCCAGAAGGCGGACATAGCCCTCATCGGAGGGCTCACCGAAGCTCTCCTCGTAGCTGAAGTGCATGTCCACCGGTCGGCTGCGCATGCCCGAGCCGGGTGCTTTGACGTCAAAGACAAAGCCAGCGCCTTCATCCGGTTGGATCCGCAGCACCAGTTGGTTGGCGGTCGGGGTGCCACCCGCCGCATCAAAGAGCTGCACGGGAGCCTTGCGGAAGGTCAGCACAACTTCTGAGAGGCGTTTGGGGAGACGTTTGCCCGTACGCAGGTAGAAGGGCACCCCTTGCCAGCGCCAGTTGTCGATGAACAGCTTCATCGCCACATAGGTTTCGGTGGTGCTGTCGGGATTCACCCCCGGTTCCTCCCGGTAGCCCGCTAGGGGACTGGCCGGACTGCCGCCGCGGCTGTATTGCCCGCGCACGCAGCATTTCCAGGGCTCGTCTTCATTGGCGAGCCGGGCCGCCTGCAGCACCTTGGCTTTCTCGTTGCGAATGGCCTCCGGGTCGAAGTGCCCGGGCGCTTCCATGGCGGTGAGGGCCAGCATTTGGGTGAGGTGGTTCTGCACCATGTCCCGCAGGGCACCACTGGTTTCGTAGTACCCGGCCCGCTCTTCCACGCCGACGGTTTCCGCCGCTGTGATCTGGACGCTGGAGATGTAATTCCGGTTCCAGATCGGCTCAAAGATGGCGTTGGCGAAGCGCAACACCAGGATGTTCTGGACGGTCTCTTTGCCCAGGTAGTGGTCGATTCGGAAGATCTGGGATTCCTTGCCGCAGCTTTGGACGATGCGGTTCAGGGTTTGGGCGCTGCTGTAGTCCGTGCCAAAGGGTTTCTCGATCACCACCCGGCTTCGGCCGGGATCCTGGAGGAGACCGGCGTTGGCCAGGGCCCGGCAACCGCTGCCGTAATAGGCCGGTGACACCGAGAGATAGAAGGTTCGGTTGCCGCGGGTGGCCTTGAGCCGATCGAGGGCCTCGAGTCGCGTCCCCAATTTGACGACGTCTTCGTCCTTCTGCAGGTCCACCGGCTCGTAGAAGAGGCAGCCGCTGAATTGCTCCCAGGCGCTTTGGTGCTGCTGGATTTCGCTGGCCATCGCCTCGGCCATGCGCCCGCGGAAGTCCTCATCACTCCAGGGCCTGCGGGCGCAGCCCAGGATGGCGAACTCCGTTGGTAATCGGCGTTGGCGGAACAGCTCGAACAGCGCCGGGATCAACTTGCGATGGGTGAGGTCACCGCTCGCGCCAAAGATCACCAGGCACTGGGGTGAGATGACACGCTCTTGTCGAAGGCCTACCCGCAGAGGGTTGGTTTGCTGGGCCGGCATGGGCGATGCGCGCGTCCCCCAGGTTTAACGGCGTTGACTGGGGGACGCATCCGGACGTCACAAAAAAAGCCCGCCGAGGCGGGCTTTTGAGCAAAGGCTGACCTGAGGCGTTGGCTCAGTAGGTCTCGACGTGCCAGCGCTCGGCTTTCTTGAGCTTGGGACGCAGTTCGGACCAATCCAGACCCTTGGCCGCGGCGGCCGTGGTCATGGCTTCGTCGATGCCGGGCTCCATGCCGCGCAGACCGCACATGTAGACGTGGGTCTTGGGGTCTTCGATCATCGCGAAGATCTCATCAGCGTTCTCGCTGACGCGGTCCTGGATGTACATCCGGCCGCCGTTGGCGTTCTTCTGCTCGCGGCTGATGGCCTTGGTGTAGCGGAAGTTCTCGGGGAACTCACGCTCGTAGCGGTTGAAATCGTCGTCGTAGAGCAGGTTGGCGGTGGTGGGTGCACCCATGAACAGCCAAGCCTTACCGCGGAAGTTCCAACCGTTCTTCTCGCGCTCGGCGGACTCAAACATGCGGCGCAGGTAGGTGCGCATCGGCGCGATGCCGGTGCCGGTGGCCAGCATGATGATGTTGGCCTCCTCGTCTTCAGGCAGGAGCATTTCCTTGCCCACCGGACCGGTGATCTTCACCTTGGCGCCGGGCTCGATGTCGCAGAGGAAGGTGGAGCAGACACCGTTGATGGTTTCGCCATCCTTCTCGTACTGCAGCTGACGCACGCAGAGGGAGACGGTGTCATCAGCCAGGTCGTCGCCGTGGCGGGTGCTGGCGATCGAATACAGACGCAGCTTGTGGGGCTTGCCGTTGGCGTCCTCGCCATCGGGAATGATGCCGATGGACTGGCCTTCGACGTAATGCAGCTGGGGATCACCACCTTTGAGGTCGAAGGTGATGTGGTTCACGCGACCGATCGCACCTTCGCCCAGCAGGCTGTAGTTCTCGGTAACGGTGCCCAGGAAAGGGGTCTTGGGCTTGTAGAGATTGACCGGAACGGCAGCGTGTGACACAGAAGCAGCTTTTTTAGCGGGGGCTTTTTTGGCGGCAGCGGCGGGAGCCGGCTTGGCCGCGGGCGCGGGGGCAGGTGCAGCAGGCGCCTCAGAGGAGGGGGTGACCGAAACGATCGTCCCACCGATCTGACTGATGGATTGCATCAGTGCCTGCAGGCGAGAGAAGGGAACGCTGATCGTCCGCTCGGCATTGCGGGGGTGGGCACTGCCATACCCCTGCACAACCACAGTGAACATGCGGGAGTCGCTGCGGCTGGATGTAGCGGTCGAAACACGCATGAATCTCTTCTGCCCTATGGACGCGCGCGATCATAGGTAATCCGCAGAGCTTCAAGCGCCAGAGGCCTCTCTCCGTTGCATTCCGGAGCGGGCTAGGTTGACACTTCTTGAGCTTGAGCCCCCCCGGCGCATTCCTTGACACAGTTGTCGGTGCCACCGGATTCGACCTCTGCGCTGAGTGAACCGCTGAATGCAGCGTCCTCAGGCCAGGGTGCCTGCTCGCTTGACACCATCCAGCAGGAGATGGAGCGCTTGCCAGGCGGCACCCGCCGGCTTGCGGTTCAGCTTCGCCTGGCCATTGATCCGACCTGGATCTGGGCGGTCCTGACGGATTACGACCAGCTGAGCCGCTTCATCCCCAATCTCCAGACCTCACGCTTGCTCTGGCGGCGTGGGTCCGTCGTTGGCCTGGAGCAGGAAGGGGCCCAGCGCTTTATGGGGATGCAGTTCAAGGCCCGGGTGCAGCTCGAGCTCACGGAACATCCCGAGGCTCGGCAGCTGACCTTCACGATGTTGAAGGGGGATTTTCGCCGCTTTGATGGGGTTTGGACCATTGGTTTCGACGGAGAGACCACAACCCTGCTCTACGAATTAACGGTTCAGGGCTGCGTCGGGATGCCGATCGGGCTGATTGAACAGCGCCTGCAGGAAGATCTGGCCGCCAACTTGCGTGCTGTGCAGGCCGAGGCTCAGCGCCGAGAAGCGCTGGTCTGATCCGCTGAGCGGTTGACACAAAAAAAGCGGCCGAAGCCGCTTGTCTTTGAGATACCCCCAAGGGGATTCGAACCCCTGTCGCCTCCGTGAAAGGGAGGTGTCCTAGGCCTCTAGACGATGGGGGCTAGGACTCGGATGACAAAGGAATTCAGATTCCCTTGCAGCGCTTGGCGTTTGACCGCTGCGTCCGATGGAAAGAAATTACGGGTCGGAGGGTCCCTTCGTCAATCAAGGTCATGACCTGCAACTCAACTGGCCCCTTGGCCGTCCCAGACGGGCACCGTGAAGTAGAAGCAGGCACCCTCATCCGGCTCGGAAACCACCCAGATCCGGCCCCCGTGCACTTCCGTGATGCGCCGGCAGACCGAGAGGCCGACCCCAAAGCCTGAGGTGGTGGATGAGGTCTGGGGGAGGCGTACCCGATCCTGAAAAATCCGCTCCTGCTCATCGACAGGAATCCCCGGGCCGGAATCGCAGACGCTGACCTCGATCCACTGGCTGGTGCGGTGAAAGATGGACATGCGCACCTGCCCGGCGTCGGGCGTGTACTTGAAGGCGTTCTCCAGCAGGTTGAGGAACACCTGTCGCATGCGTCGCTGGTCCGCATAGACATCGGGAAGGTCGCTTGGGATATCGGTGATCAGCTCGAGGCCTCGGCCCACCCAGCGCTTCTCCAGCTCAAGAATGGCCTCCGCGGCGAGGGGGCCCAGGGCGATGCGCTGGGGGTTGAACAGGGCTTCCCAGCGGGTGGTTCCCACCTCCAGCAGATCTTTCGACAACTGCTCGATGTCGTCGAGGCGCCGATCGAGCACATCGCGGAAGCGGGTTTGATCGATTTGCCCGAGGTTCAGGCTTTGCAGCGCCAGCTTGGAGGCCGTGAGGGGGGTTCTCAATTCGTGGGCGACCATTCGCAGCAGACGCTCCTGGCCGCGTAGGCGTTCGATCAGCGTTTCGTTTTCTTGGCGCAGCACCAGGACCTGGTCTTCCAGTTGCAGTTCCCGCTGCGTTCGGCTGCCATCGCTCTCCGCGGGCCGGAGGCTCATGCCCAGGCCGCTCACGACCTCCAGCTGCTGCCAGCGCGGCAACCAGTTGCGCAGCTGTTGCAGCAGCATGTTGCCCGCAAAGACCTGCTTGGGAGCGGGCTCGAGCTTGATCAGTGCTGGGGTGGCCACCAGCCGGTGGAGCTCCAGCAGTTCCGGACGTTGCGCAGGGTCCGCCAGCTCCAGGCCGACTTCGAAGCCAAAGTCTTCCCGTTCCAAAAACGCCACCAGGCTTCGCACATCGGCGCTGGCCCGGTGGTGGGTGCCGGCTACCAGCAACAACTTCAGACGGCGGCGTTGCGGGGAGTCATCGTCATCGGGTTCTGCCCAGCCATCAACGCTGCCTTGGATGGGCGCCTCAAGGCCTTCCGTGCCATCGCTACGGATCAAATCGTTGCCAGCGGGGATCGGATCCCCAACAGGGTGCACCGGAGGATGAAACCTGGAGAAATTGTTGTTTCACCCTATGGGGGTTTTTCAAGACCTGCAGGCCTCGCTATGACGACTGTGATGAGTCGTTGTTCGCTTAGTCCCAGTGGTCCATCATCGGGAGCTATCGACGCGAGTCCATCCGGTCTCGTGGGCGCCTTCTGCTCCAGGAAGGCGCCCTATCCAATTCGATAACACCCTGCGGCGTTGGTTCAACCGAAACCTGGGGCTATGGCGCTCGCGCCGCCAATACTTTTTCCCGGACGATGAAGTCCTGCGGGTGGACATGTTCCTCAGGGTTCAGACCTTTGAGGATCAGGTCGAATCTGAACCCCGTTATCGCTTCACCTGGTGGCCAGAGAAGGAATACGACTTTTTTGAGCTCAAGCCCCGTTATGTCCGGGAGGGCACGATGGATGCGACCCTTTGCGGCCATCAGCTGCGCCGCAGCCGGGGTTATCTCTGCGGATCCCCCACCAAAAGTCAGATCCGCCAGGCGGATGAGCATGAGGTGGTCTTTGAGTCGCACTACCAGGAGTGGGACATCCTTGAGCACATCCGTCTGGTGAACCAAGACCAGTTCCGGGCGCGTTCGATTTATTCCTGGCGTGACGGCAATTTGGAGCTGGTGGAAACCCACCACGAAATTCGGGTTGAGGAGGCTGGTCCTCCGTTGCGCAGCGACGACTAGTGCCCCTCGGTGCGGCGTGCATCAGGATTAGAGCCAATTGCTGCTGTTCGCGTGCGCCTGTCTCGGATTCACCTGGGCCTCGTCCTCCTGCCCGTGGTGCTCTGGATCGCACCACTGCCGGTCCAGGCGGCTCCGGCTACCGAGGCAGAGATGAACCTCTACACCCGCATTGCGGCACTCAATGTCTGCATCGCCCGGGCTGCAGATACGGACTTTGATAAGGCCGTGGCGATTGCTGGTGAGACGATCGCCCAGGTGATTCAAGGGGGGCATCAGTCCCAGATCGCTCAGGTGGGCAACAAACCCCTCTCGATCGAAGAGCTGCGCCGCGGTTCGATTAATTCGGCGGTCTTGGGTGCCGTTGAGGTCTGCCCCAACGAGGTCCCAGCCGATGTGAAGGCCAAGGTTGAGGAAGCGGTCAAAGGCCGCACTGCACAACCCCAGAAGCCGGCCAAGAAGCCCTGAGTCGCATTTAGTCGTCCTTCAGGGGACGTTCAGTCAGAGATCACCGCAGCGCCGGAGCTTGTCTGAAGAGGTCCCCTTTGGACTGATTCGATGACCTCTCGTTCTCCGTTGACGCTGCTGCTGATCTGCGCAGCGATGCCCCCCGTGTTGAGCCTGCTGCCTGCTCCAGCGTTCGCCCATGGCGAGCGCTGGCACAGGCAGCATCACCATCGGGCTTGGAGGCCGGTCCGGAGGCCTCGACAGGAAACAACCTGGCGTGAGCGCCAAACCAGAGCCCTTCCGGTCGCTCAGACCCCGGCGGTCTCCTGCAACACCGGTCGGCTTTTGGGTGGATTAACCGGTGGGGCGGCGGCCTATGCCCTCTCCCGCCAGGATGGTCGGGCATGGGCGATTCCCCTCGGTGCTCTGCTCGGCTCCCAGATGGGCTGCAGCGTGGCGACGGGGCGGGGTCCCGTTCCTTGGTGATTCTTCCCCCGCATGGCCACCGTTCGCCTCGCTGACTACCGCCCGGCCCCGTTCACGATCGAGCACACCGAGCTGCTGTTCCAGCTCCATGCCGACCATGCCGTCGTCGAGGCGGAGTTCCAGCTGGTTCCCGCAGGAGCTGCAGCGGATGCGGCTCCCTGGGAGTTCTTGGGGGAACAACTCGAGCTGCTCTCGATTGAGCTCGACGGCCAGCCCCTGGCGCCAGAGGCCTATCGCCTGGAGAGCAGCAAGTTGGTGTTGCTCAAGCCACCGACAGAGGCCTGCCGGCTGCGAACGCGGGTCAAGATTCAGCCCCAGACCAACACCAGCCTGGAAGGGCTGTACGTCAGCGGTGGCCTCTTCACTACCCAATGCGAGGCCGAGGGCTTTCGGCGGATCACCTTCCACCCGGATCGCCCGGATCTGCTCAGCCGCTTTCGGGTGCGCATCGAAGCGGACCTGGCCAGCTGCCCGGTGCTGCTCTCGAACGGCAACTGCCTGGAGACCGGTTCACTCCCAGGGGACCCCGGCCGTCACTACGCCGTCTGGGATGACCCCTTCCCCAAGCCCTCCTATTTGTTCGCCCTGGTGGCGGGTGCCCTGGAGGAGGTGCGCGATCAATTCGTGACCTGCAGCGGCCGAACGGTTCAACTGCGGATTCACGTCGAGCCTGGAGATGCGGGCTTCACGGCCCACGCGATGGCGTCCCTGAAGCGCTCGATGGCCTGGGATGAGCGTCGCTACGGCTTGGAATATGACCTCGACGAGTTCAATCTCGTTGCGGTGCGCCACTTCAACATGGGCGCGATGGAGAACAAGAGTCTCAATATCTTCAATTCCAAGTTGGTCCTAGCGGACGCGGAGACCGCCACCGACGGCGAGTTGGAGCGCATCGAAAGCGTCATTGGCCACGAGTACTTCCACAACTGGACGGGGAACCGCATCACCTGCCGGGACTGGTTCCAGCTCTCGCTGAAGGAGGGCCTGACGGTCTTCCGCGATGCCAGCTTCACGGCGGACCTGCATTCCCCCGAGGTCAAGCGCATTGAAGACGTGGCGCTGCTGCGCAACACCCAGTTCCGCGAGGACGCCGGTCCGACGGCCCATCCGATCCAGCCGGATCACTACCAGGCCATCGACAACTTCTACACAACGACGATCTACGAGAAGGGCGCAGAAGTCATCCGTGTTCTGCACACCCTGCTGGGTGAGGAGACGTTCATGCGTGGCATGGCTCTCTATGTGAGCCGTCATGACGGCACCGCCGCCACCTGCCAGGACTTTGTACAGGCGATGGAGGATGCCGCCAAGACGGCTGGCGACCTGCCCCGGTTTGATTTTCAGCAGTTCAGGCGTTGGTACAGCCAGGCCGGAACACCCCAGCTGCAGATCGAGCGCCACTGGGATGGCGATGCCGGCACCCTGCAGCTCACGATTCGCCAGTCCACTCCCGCCACTCCGGGCCAACCCCAGAAGGAACCTGTGGTGATTCCCCTGGTGCTGGGCCTGGTGGGCCAGGGCGGTGATCCGCTGCCGCTCCAGTTGCCGGGTGAGCACGCCCAGGACGTGGCCGCCGCGCAACTGCCCGCTGCCTGGGGCAGCGCCAGCCGCCTGTTTGTGATCGATCGCGAAGAGCAGTCGCTGCTGTTTGTGGGGCTCGAGGCCCACTCCCATCCACCGGCGGTGTCACTGCCCCGCGGCTTCTCAGCCCCGGTTCGCATCGCGATGGAGCGCCCCACCAACGAGCTTCTCCACCTGCTGGCCTGCGACAGCGAGTCCTTCTCCCGCTGGGATGCCGGCCAGGTGTTGCTGCGTCAGGCCCTGCTGGAGCGGGCGGCCGGTTCGATCAACGATGAGCTGGAAGAAGGCCTGGTGGCCGCCTTTGAGCGAATCCTGCTGGAGGGAGACCTGGGCGATTCCTACCGCAGTGCCTTGATGGCCTTCCCGGGCCTGCCGGAGCTGGAGGATGCGGCCCTGGCTCAACAGGGCCAGGTGGATCCGCCGGCCTTGTTTGAGGCGGCCTTGGCCCTTCGCACCCGCTTCGGTGAGGAGCTCAAGGATCCCCTGGAGGCGGTCTTGGCCTCCTGCCGCAACCAATGGCAAAAGAGCTGGCCGGAGGGTGTGGGTGATCGGGACCTCACCGCCACTGTCTGGAGTTGGCGGGTCGCCGCCGGGGATGCGGCCATCCGCGCCGAGGCCGCCGGGGCGGTGTCGGGGCCGTCGATGACCTTGGCCCGCGCTGGCCTGCGGGCCCTGCAGTCCATTGAGAGTCCGGAG
>VMBT01000085.1_pt1 | contig 57846 bp, 52 predicted proteins | sample 4404301 | NCBI WGS metagenome assembly VMBT01 (sample SAMN12238535, study PRJNA552566) | marine metagenome | isolation source: Coastal seawater | place: USA: coastal Georgia, Sapelo Island | collected 2008-08/2009-08 | reverse complement strand
CGGGCCAGCTCAGACCACCGGAGCCAACGGGCTTCAGACCCAGCACCATGCGGCTGCGACCAGCACTGGCTTGGGCGATACGAATCGGCGTACCAACAACGAGCTGGGCTCCCCGGAGACCGGGATTCAGCTTCAGGAGTTTCTGGATGCTGAGGTTGTAGCGCTGGGCAACCTTGGCCAGGGTGGTGTCACCGCGGCGGATGCGAGCGGTCTCGCTGGGCTCCGGCGGTGCCTCAAGGGGTGGGGTGCGTCGCAGCTCAGAGGTGTCGACAGCGGAAACCGTCTTGACCTGCTTGATGGTGGTACTGGGGAGAACCATCCACTCACTGCGGCCAAAGACGTGATCGGCTTTGACGTCATTGAGCTGGCTGATTAGAGCCTCGTCCTGCGCCAACTGACTGGCGAGGTGCTTGAGGGTGATGGCTTGACGGGCTTTGACCCAGATCTTCTCGGTGCTGGGCCTGGTCTCAGCGGCAGCGATCAGGTCTGCGCTCAGGGCAGGTGGAGCTGAGATCGGCAGCGTTCCTGACTTGGAATCAGCCAGGGAGGGGGCGACAACGGTGCCGGCAGCCCCAAGGGCTGCAGTGCTGGCTGCCGTCGTCAGTAGAAAGTGAACAGGCTTCATCCAGTTTGGCCAAAGGTCAAAGCCCGGTGGAGAAGCCAACATCCTCCGGACGGCGCGAGATTAACGACTGGCCGGTACCCGCGCAAGTCATAAGGGTCAACTTCTGGGTCGACCACAACCCAATCTCGATCTGAGACCCCTTGCCCTGCAAAGGGTTAGCCCACTTCGAGTTGCCTGAGTGCCTCGAAGAGAACAACACCCACGGATGTCGCGAGATTCAGACTTCGCACCCCGCCGCCCTGGTCCACCGAGCCCGGCATGGGGATCAACAGTCGCTGATCCACGTGCTCTAGGAGCTCCCCGGGCAGGCCGCTGCTCTCACGGCCAAACAGCAGCCAGTCATCCGCTCGGTACTGAATGCGGTGGTACGGCTCGCTGGCGTGGCGACTCAGGGCGAGCAGGCGGCCGCCGCGCTGACGCCGCTTCTCGATGAACTGCTCCCAGTTGGCGTGGCGCTCCAGTTGAACCCAGGGCCAATAGTCGAGACCGGCCCGCTTCAGGGTTCGGTCATCGATCTGAAAGCCCAAGGGCTCGATGAGATGCAGTTCGGTGCAGGTCGCTGCGCAACTGCGGGCCACGTTCCCCGTATTCGGTGGAATCTCCGGTTGAAACAGGACCACCCTGGGCATGGCATCTAGCGCGGGACGGGGATACCGAGCTCGTGGAGGTTCAGGGCTCGGCCGCTGACCACGAGCCAAGCCTCATGGCTGATCGCGGTCAACCGTTGTTGCAGGTCCCCCATCCTGTCGCGGAAGAGCCCGCCGATGGCCGTGGCAGGAACCACGCCCCAACCGACTTCCTCCATCACCAAGATCACAGGCTCATGCTGCTGTTGCAATTGGTTTAACAGGGCCGTGCTGCAGTCCTGCCACTGCTCAGCAGAGGCCTCCAGGTGTTGGGCGAGCCAGGTTCCCAGGGCGTCGATCAACAGGAGCCTGGGCTCCTGGCCATCAGCGGATGGAGTGAGAGCTGAAAGCGCAGCGGTCAGGTCGGCGCCGACTTCCAGGGTCTGCCAACCAGAGGGTCTGCGGTCTTGATGGTCTCTGATCCGTTGTGCCCAGCGTTCGTCGTCGCCAGGAGGCTGTCCGGTGGCGAGGTAGAGCACTGGGCCCGGGTGGAGCGCAGCGAGATGTTCGGCCCAACGGCTTTTGCCACTGCGGCTGGGTCCAGTGACAACAACCAGACCCGCAGGCTCGGCGGGGCTAGCCACCACCGTTCATGTTTTTGAGGGTGGCCACGGCCGATGGAGAAACGCGGTTGAGGTAGCGGAAGATCCAGTACTTGAAAATCGTCGCCAGCACCACCGGGAAGGTGGCAATGAACAGAAGGATGAAGTTCTCTTCGGCGGGAAGACCCAGGTGGTGGGCAATCCCATCGAGCAAGACGGTCCATCCTTCGGGGCTGTGGAAGCCAACAAAAATGTCCGTGAACAGGATGATGGCGAAGGCCTTGGCGCTGTCGCTCAAGCCGTAAACGGCCTCATCGAGAAAGCCCCGCAGCACCTGAAGGTCCCGGCGGCCAAACAGGCAGACCAACACAAAGCCAACCAGCGCCGCCAGGTCGGCCAGGACATTCTTTGAAGCTTCGATGCTTTCTGCATCCGCTTCATCCTTGAGGGCATTGGCCCGGCGGGCCAGGGCGGATTGAATCTCCTCTGGGGAGGGAGGCTGTTTCCCTTCCAGAAGGGCCTCAAATTCAAGCTCCTGTTGGTAGAGCCTCAACTTGGCGACGGCCTTCTCTTGAAGATGGGGCTTGGTGTAGTTGAGGAAGGGAATCTCCGGGGCATAGCGATTCATCAATGGTGAAATCACCAGACTCCGGCTGGCTTGTTGGATCACCAGGGGGACGAGAATCAGCAGCAGCAGGACCCGCAGGGACACCAGGGTGGAGTCCCGACGGCGGCGAAATCCAGCGACCAAGGAGGCTTCCGCTTCCGGGTCGAGTTGCCGGCGGACCCCATCGAAGACGCCCAGCAGGCTGCGGGGCAGCATCTCCGGGGACCGGGACATGGCTGGAGCGCTGCTGCGTCCTCGGCCGTAGCGGGAGACAACGCTCTCCACAAGCTGCAACTGTCTGAGCTCTTGGCTATCGAGCTCGGAACGCTTCGGGGCGACATCCGCCAGGTTGTCCTGGGCGACCTGCAGGGCTGCGCGAAAGCGGCGCAGCATCAGGGCCTTGGCGGATTGAGGGATGCTCAGTTCGATCTCAGGGCGAACTGGGCGGTCGTTGTAGTACTCAAGCTCGAGGCTCTGAATCAGGAGCGCGGCTTCGTAGGCCCTCTCGAGGTTGTTGCTCAGATCGTGGGTACTGGCCCGATCAAAGCTTCCAATCCAATCGGTCAACCCCATGGCGATCTCAGCGGGAGAAGACCCACCAGGTGATCATTGGCACCAGGGTGCCAACCACCAGCAAAACGACAACCCAAAGGAAGGCGTTGCTGGACTCGGTTTCTTCCTTGGTTGGAATATTGGTTTCAACTGGCATGCGCTCCACAAGCTGTGGCGGACCGGGATCTTCGCCCCCGTTGAGCACGACTTCGAGTCGGCTTAGGGCGTCGAGGCTGGCTTGCCTGTAGCGGGAGCCCTCCCTCAGGGGAAGTCCCATGGTGCTGATGGCCGTGCTGGAGAGCAAGGTGGAGGGAAGTTGCTCAAGCAGAGCTGGACTGGCAACGACGGCTGCACTGTTGTTCTGCGCCTCGATCAGGAGCAACAGCAAGCCATCGCGGCTGGCCTCGTCCTGCCACTGCTGCAGAAGTTCCTCGCCGAGGGTCTCCAGGCTGACGCCGTAATCCAGGCGCCTCAGGGTCACCAAGCGGGCATCCACCCCCAATTCCGAGAACTGCTCGAGTCGCTGGTTGACATCACCGCTGGCGGCGCGACTCAGCACATCGGCACTATCCAGCACGTGGCTGCTGGGACGCTGCACAGGAAAGTCGGCCAATCCAGTGGCGAGTGCTGCCGATGGCGCGATCAGGCTGGTGAGCGCCAGGGCAGCGGCCATCACCAGAGACCAGAGCTTTCTGCGGAGGACGTGACGCACCAGCGAACGCTTAAACCTGGGCACAGTCTGCCCCTAGCTGGCCAAGCTGTCGCGATGCAGCAGGGAGATCACCTCAAGGATTGATGCACTTCGTGCTGGCTCAAGGCCAAAGGCGTCCCGCAATTGATCCAGGAAGGTCAGTTCGGCTTGGGTTTCGATGTGATCGGCGTGAATGAGGTGGGCCGCAACGGCCAGGGCCGTTTCCCGTTGTTCCATTGAAAGGAGGGGGGTTGCCTGCAGGATCAGCTCCGCACAACTGCTGGCCCTGAGTTGCAGCAACACCCGATCCAGCAGTGCACCCATGTCCTGATCGCTCAGCCTGCGGAAGGGTTGGCGATATTCCAGTTGTTGGCGCAGGGCCCTGGCCTCAACAGCACTCAGTTCCCCATCGGCTGCAATCGCAGCGAGGGCCACGGCAGCGAAGGCCTCTGGCGCTGACGTGAGCTCGGGCTGGCCCATGGTCCCTGCGGAAGATGCCCCATTTGAGCGTCTACCCGCGCCATGTGGAGGCGGATGTGAGCCTGTGACAACGTGAGGGGGCAAAGCGCCGACACCGTGCCTCTTCCAGCTCGCGTCTGCTTGCTCATTGGCATTGTCGGTCTGCTCTTGTGTGTCGGCAATCAGCTCAGCGCGTCTGAGTTGAGCCCTGCGTTGGAGAGGGCGGGGGTGTTGAGCAGCCTGCTCTCGGTTGGCTTGATGCTGGTCGCTGTCCTCTGGACTAGGGCCGCTCCGCTGGCCCCAGATCGGGTGGCGTTAGTCGGTGAGCAGGGCCTGGAGATCGCAGCCGAGCTGCCCGATTCCCTCCGTCAAGAGTTGGGCTGGGGCAGTCAAATGCTGTTGACCGCGACCCCGGCGGCCTCACTGTTACTGCTCTGGCGCGGGCAGGTGCTCCTGCGACGGGGGGTGCTCGACTCCAGCCCCTTTGAGCCAGGCCCGATTTGCGAGCGGGCTTGGGCAACGCAGAAGGCGATCAACCTGGTGAACCTGGCGCTCTACCCCGGTCGTGATGAGTTCAAGGGACTCCCCGAGAACACTCCAGCGCTCATCATTCAACCGATCGCTGAGGATGGACTGCTGCTGGTGGCGGGATGGTCGCCGCGTTGCTTCAGCCGCAGCGATGAGAGCTGGATTGAGGGTTGGAGCTTGAAGCTCAGAACGCAATTGGAGCAGGAGCTCGCTTCTTTCCCCCTCCCCCTTGGCCCTTCGGCGGAAGGGTGAAACGGGAATTCACCCGTTCTCCGGGGGAACTGAAGACAGCGGTTCCGTCGTCACCGATCTTTCCTTCCAAGCGCTTGGCCCGGGTGACCTGCTTGTACGTGTCGCGTTTGAGCACCACCTGATCGGTGGCTACAAACCGCCCACTCGGCCAGTTCCAGAGACACCGCATGGCCGTCAGCCGCTCACCAGGCTGTTCCAACTCGCAGCCACGGGAGACCTTCACATCACTCTTCTCCAGATCGACCGTGAAGCGATCTCCCTTGGCTTTCAGGGCATTGAACTGACCCGTGAAGGGTTGGTCGCTGCTGAGCAACTGATCATTGATGGCCCAGCGGGTTTGCTTGGCGTCGAGCCAACCCTTGCCATCGGCGCGGCGCACCTGCACCGGAGCGACCAGGTCCACATAGCCCTGGCGCAAATTGCCGCGTAGCCCCTGGGCGGTCAGGACAAGGCTGGGCGCTGGCTTTTCGTCCTTGGCTGGAGCCGGCTTGGATTGCTCGAACTGCTCACCGCGCACCACCGCAGGTGCGGTGAGATCGCCCCGCTCCGGCTTCCAGTCGACCCACTGGGCTTTGACTTTCAGAGGGAGCGGAGCGGGTGTTTTGGCGTTGCCTGCTTTGCTGCGTCCGTCTTGCCAGTGCTCAAGCACGGGGGCACCGCGGAGCTCGACCAGGTCACGCTTGATGAAGTACTGAGCCGTTTCCGCACTGATGCGGGACCGGCGATCGAGGGCCACGGGCCTCTGGTCGATGACCATCAGCTCCTGGCGCGGTAACCAGCGGGCGGTGTCCCCGGTGATCTCAACCGGTTCCTCGCCCAGCAGGGTGATACGGACGGTTCCCTCCAGCTGGATGGCTTGGCCATCGCCGATCACGGTGCCCCGCTCGGCAGCAATCAAGATGCTTGGCTCACCGCGCCGAAAGACCGTGCCCCGGGGCCTCAGTGCCTGGGCCAATTTGCGCTGGATGTCGTAGCGAGCCTCTGGACTTTTGAGCTCCCACGCCGGGGCTCCCTTGGGGTCCTGCTGACGCAGGTCCAAGGCACGGAAGGAAAACGGTTGGCTGCCTTGCCGGGTCGCTGTTGAGCAGCCGACCAGCAGACAGACGGCACTGAGCTGCAGTGCTCGGTTGATCCGAACCATCAGAGCGGATCCTCCAGTTCCAGGCGTGCCATCACCGGGGAGGGCTCAGGCAGCGGTGCTCCGCTCTGGAGTCCACCCCAGCTGAGCTGCTCCAGCCAGGCCGAGCTCACCTGGGCCGTCGCATTGGAATCGGGAATCGGTTGCCCGAGTTGATGCAGCATTCGCCCGGAGAGATCGGGCAAGAGGGGTGCCATCAGCAGGGCCACGAGCCGAGCGGCTTCGAGCACGGCATAGAGGTCGTTGGCCACCTGCTCCCGTGTGCCCTCCTTCTTCATCAAGCTCCAGGGCGCCTGATCATTGAGATAGCCATTGGCGCTAATCGCCAGTTGCAGAGCTGCCTCGGCCGCCGAGCGGAACTCCAGGTTCTCTAGTGCTGCCAGGCTGGCGTCCTTGGCCTGTGCTGCCGCCTGGGCCAGGGGATGGGTGCTGGTCCTGGCCTGATCGGCTGGAGGTACGGCTTCATCGAACCAACGGCGAGCCATGGAGCTCGTGCGGTTCAGCAGGTTGCCGATGGTGTTGGCCAGGTCGTTATTGACCAGATCGGTGAAGCGCTGCTGCTGGAAATCCCCGTCCTCACCAAAGGGGATGTCGCGCAACAGGTACCAGCGCACGGCATCCCGGCCGCAGCGCTCGAGCAGGTCGGCCGGGTCGAGCACGTTGCCGAGGGATTTCCCCATCTTTTGACCCTCGCGGGTCAGAAAACCATGGCCAAAGACCTTGGCCGGCAGGGGGAGTCCAGCCGAGAGCAGCATGGCCGGCCAATAGACGGCATGGAAGCGAAGGATGTCCTTGCCGATCACGTGCACCGAAGCGGGCCAGCCCCTGGAGATCGCTGTGTCGAGATCAGCTGCATCGCCCTCTTCGAGCAGGGCAGTGATGTAGCCCAAGAGCGCATCGAACCAGACATAGAAGGTGTGACCCTCATGGCCTGGCACGGGGATTCCCCAGGGCAGGTTGATCCGTGAAATCGAGAAATCCCGCAGCCCTTGCTTGACGAAGTTTTCGACTTCGCGGCGGCGGCTCACCGGCTGAATAAAACCGGGTTGGCTGATCAGGGCCTCGATCTGCTCTTGATAACGGGAGAGGCGGAAAAACAGGTTCAGCTCATCACGCCATTCCAGCGGTTTGCGGTGGATCGGGCACTCCGGATCCTGGGCCTCATGGGGGTCGTCCTTGAATTCCTCGCAGGCCACGCAGTACCAACCCTGCTGCCGGCCTTCGACGATGTCTCCGCTCGCCTCGACCCGCGCAAAAAACTGCTGGACGACCTGGCGGTGCCGTGGATCCGTCGTGCGAATCAAGCGGTTGTTGCTGATCTGCCAGCGATCCCAGAGCTCTCGGTACTGGGCACTCACACCGTCGCAATGGGCCTGCGGGGTCAGGCCTGCTGCCTCGGCCGTGCGCTGAATCTTTTGGCCGTGCTCATCACAGCCGGTGATGAACAGCACCTCCTCACCCTTCAGTCTCTGGAACCGGGCCAGGGCATCGCAGGCCAGGGTCGTGTACGCGCTCCCCAGGTGGGGCTTGTCGTTGACGTAGTAGAGGGGTGTGGTGAGGGTGTAAGTCATCGGCGGGATCCTACGCAGCCCTTCCCGATCGTGCCCTCAGCTGCGAGCCTGGGGCTGACTCCTCCATCCAGGCATGCCAGCCCGCATTGATTCCGCCCCGGTGGTGGTGTGGGGAGGTGGAACCGGTGGAGTGGCTGCGGCGATCCAAGCGGCCCGCGCCGGCGCTCCGACCGTTCTGCTCACGCCTGGTTCTTGGCTGGGGGGAATGGTCAGTGCTGCCGGGGTCTGTTGCCCTGATGGCAACGAGCTGAGTCCCTGGCAAACCGGCCTCTGGGGGGCCTTTCTACGGGGAATGGCGGAACGGGAGCCAGAGGGCCTGGACCAGAACTGGGTCAGCTGTTTTGGCTTTCGCCCGATCCAGGCCGAGGCCCTGCTGCAGCAGTGGGTGCAGGAGCTCCCCAACCTCACCTGGCTGTCGTGTTGCCGTTGTCTGGCGGTGAACCGTTCCGAGCGGCTGGTGCGCTCCATCGAGATTGAACGTGATGGCCAGCGGCAACAGCTGGCCTGCAGCGTCCTGATTGATGGCAGTGACCGGGGCGACCTCCTGCCCCTCTTGGATCTCCCCTATCGCTTGGGTTGGGAACCCCAGGAGCTCTGGGGTGAACCCAGCGCCCCCAGTGCAGAACGACTCGCCACGGAGTCGTTCTTTGAACGGCAGCCGGTGCAGTCCCCCACCTGGGTGGTGATGGGACAACTGCATGGGGAAAAGCCAGCCCAGGCCTTACCGGAGAAGCCGCTACTGCCCGCTCCGTTTGAGCAGGCCTGCCAAGCGTTTGGGCTGGAACGCACGCTCACCTATGGGCGGTTGCCTGGGGGCCTGGTGATGCTGAACTGGCCTTTGCAAGGCAATGACTGGCATCAGGGTTTAGCCCGTGCCTTCAGCAACCATGCTGACGCCGAAGCGGAGCTGGAGCGAGAGATGCAGGCCCATAGCCGCAGCTTTGCGGCGGAGCTGATGGAGCTCTGCTCCGGTTGGCTCAGCTTGGGCGATGCCTTTCCGCAGGATTCAGGCAGTCCTGACGCTGCCTTGGCGGCCATGCCGTACTGGCGAGAAGGGCGGCGAATGGTGGGCCGCAGCACCGTCATTGAGCAGGATCTCCTTCCCGAACGATCGGGCCGCTCGATTTCAACTCTGCCCCGCAATCGAGAGGGACAGATCAGTTCCATTGCCGTTGGCAATTACGCCAATGACCACCACTACCCAGGGGATGACTGGCCCCTGGCTGCCAAGAGCTGCCGCTGGGGTGGGCGCTGGAGCGGCACGCCGTTTTGTGTGCCCTACGAGGCCCTCCTGAGTGCCGATCTCGACAATCTTCTGGCCGCCGACAAGGCCTTCAGCAGCTCCCATATGGCAAACGGTGCCACGCGCCTGCAGCCAGTGATTTTCAACATTGGTCAGGCCGCGGGTGCGGCTGCGGCCCTTGCCTTTGAACGCGATGACGTTCCCTCGGATCTTCTGGTGAGGGACCTGCAGGAGCGCCTGATTGCCGATCCCGTTGCTCCAGCCGGTGTCATTCCCCTCTGGGATACCCCCTTCAACCATCCCGATTGGGCTGCGCGTCAGCGCGCCGTTCTTCAAGAACCAGGACGGTTAAGTGGATCTGGCTCATGGCAGGGAGCCAGCTCTGGCGCCGCCCAACCGGCTCCATCGGCCATTGATCGAGCTCGTGTGCACGTCCAAGGAACGATTCGTCCCATGGGGGATGGTTCCTATGCCGTTGATTTGGCAGAAGCAACGTGGGGCCGCAGTCGCTGGTCTGTGATCACGCTTGAACCCTGCGTCGATCAGTGGCTTGAACAACTCGATGGCCCCAGGCAGGTGGAACTGCTGGGCTGCTTCAACCCCTGGGGGCCTTGGCTCAGAGTCTCGGCTGTCTCGCCCTAGGTCTTAACTGGCCGACGCCACGAGTCTCAGCTGATCCTGAAGAGAGTCGACCGATTGGATGCGCAGCAGCAAGGCGTCCCCCGGGGTTGCGTGGCTTGGGCATTCCGCAGCCAGATCCATCGCCAGCTCATCGATGCGAACCAGGCCAAGATTGTCCTGTGGCCGTAGCCAGCGCAGAAACTGAGCTCGCCACTGCTGGCCCTTCTGTCCTTCAAACCAAACCTGCTGCCAATGCCGCTGGTCTTCTCGGGAAATAGCGATTCCCTCGCGGATGGCGGCATCGACCGCGTTCACCAGCTCCTGCAGGGCGTCTTCCGAGAGCGGCTCCTCCGCGGCCAACTGGCGCTGAACGAGCAGATCGCCATAGCGCCGGATCGGTGACGTGGCCTGCACATAGGCCGGAAGCCCGAGGCTGAAATGGGCCGCTGGCTTGGTGCCCATCAAGCCGCGACTCAAGCAGCGCTTGATCGCGGCGAATCGAACGGCTCCGTCTGGAAGGGCGTCCAATTCCGCTTGTCCTGGGAGTTCAGCAGGCAGCTGACTGCGATAAGGAAGGGCGATTCCCCTGTCCTGTCCGAGCTGAGCAGCGACGGCACCGGCAAGGATCATCGCTTCGGCCACCATCTGGCGCGAGTTGCTCGGTTCGGTGACCTCGAGCTGGGCCAGTCCCTCCCGGGCTCGAATCCGGCCTTCAGGCAGATCCATTTGCAGTGCCCCTTGTGAGAGTCGCCAGCGCCGCCTGGCATTCAGCAGGGCTTCCAGATCAGCAAGATCGCTGTCCTGCGGTGGGGCCAGTTCGATCAGCTCATCGGCATCGTCATAACTGAGTCGATAGATCGGCTTGACCCAGCTGCGCACCATGCCGTAGTCCGACAGGGATCCGTCCTCGTTCAGCTCGGCCCAGGTGCTCCAGGCCGCCGTGCGGCGTCCGGCCCGCAGGCTGAAGACCCCGGTGGAGAGCTTGTCCGGAAACATCGGCACATTGCCCTGGGCCAGGTACAGGCTGCTGGCCCGCTTGCGCGCCTCTAGGTCGAGGGGCGAGCCAGCTGGAATCAATCGCCCTGGATCGGCCACATGGATCCAGATCCTTGTCCGGCCAGCGGCAGTTTTCTCGATTGCCAGACCGTCATCGATGTCGCGGGTGTCGTCATCGTCGATCGTCACGCAGCGTTGCTGGCAGAGGTCGACCCGAGTCGGGTCGCTTGGCTGTGCCTGCTCAGCCTCTGCCTCCAGTCGTTGCGCTTCCAGGACAAGCGACTCTGAAAACCCTTCACTCCAGACCGTCCCGGCCAGGGAGAGGAGCTGGTGGGGGTCCCATTGACCCAAGTCCACCAACAGATGACGCAGTTGGGAGCGCTCTTGCGTCAGATGCAGCAGCGACAGGCTCTGACGCAACCCATCCGGGAGCTCAGACAACTCACGGCGTCCACTGGCCGTCTCCTTCAGCAGCTCGAGCCACTGCAAATGCAGGGCGCTGCACTGATCTGCTGTTGTTGGTTGGCGCCTCTTCAGCAGTTGAAGCCAGCGCCGTTCTTCCTCTTCCGCAATCGCCTTGAGACGTCGTTCGCGACGCAGTGGCTTCAGCTCCTCCAGGGTGCGGGCCTGAACATGGCCTTGTTTCCAACGGAACCACTGCTGACCACCCACTAGGGCCAGCCAACAGGCACTCAACTGGAGCGGTTCAGTGTTGCCATAGAGCAGATCGCAAAACTCCTGCAAGCTCACGGCTTCGCCGGAGTCCTTCAGCAGGAGCCATGCGGCCCCCCAAGCGGAGGGGCGTGGTTTGGCCGCTGCCACTCGGTCGTGGTTGAGGGCCCATGGAGAAGCCCCCAGCCGCTGCGGCGCTGACGCACCACTGGGCAGGGGGCAGATGAGCTCAAGGTGTCTTTGCGGGACAACCTGTTGCTTGGAGTCAAATCCAACCTTGAGCCGCGCTTTGCTGCCCTGGATGGATTCAACGATGGCAAGTTGAGGCGAGCGGGACTCCTGCAGACCGACGAGATCGCCGCTGTGGAAGACCGCAACGCTCAGGGATCAGCCCTCGGGATTCACGAAGGGCAGGAGAGCCACGATCCGAGCGCGCTTGACCGCGTTGGTCAGATCGCGCTGCTGCTTGGCGGTGAGGCCAGTCAGACGACGGGGCAGGATTTTGCCGCGCTCGGTGATGAACTTCTTGAGCAGATCGACATCCTTGTAGTCGATCGGTTCACCGGGCTTAATCGGTGAAAGGCGTTTCTTGAAGAAGGAACTAGGCATGACTGAACGGAGGAGAAATGCAGAACGCGGAGATCACGCCGCCGAGATCACTTGATCTCTTTGTGGACCGTCGACTTGTTGCAGTGCGGGCAGAACTTCTTGAGTTCAATCCGTTCAGTGGTGTTGCGGCGGTTCTTCTGGCTGGTGTAACGAGACACGCCAGGGGACCGCTTGGCGGGGTTGGACCGGCATTCCGTGCACTCGAGAGTGATCACGATCCGGACGCCCTTGTTCTTAGCCATAAAGGACGTTGCGCCGCTTGTGCGATGCGATTGGACAGTGGACAACCATACCTTGTCGCCTGACCTGGCCTGGTGTCTTGCCTCTTTAAAGTCGACGCTCTGTTTGCCCGTGTCAGATGCAGGTCTCGCTCCAATGGCTCCGGGAGCTGGTGGCCTGCGATCTGGCACCGGACGTTCTCGCTGAGAAGCTCTCGATTGCCGGCTTCGAGGTGGAGGAGATCACCGATCTGGCCGCCCGTGCAGCAGGGGTGGTGGTTGGTTTTGTTGAGCAGCGGGAACCCCACCCGGACGCCAACAAGCTGAGCGTCTGCACGGTCTCAGTCGGCGCTGAAGCTCCGCTACAGATCGTCTGTGGAGCCAAAAATGTGCGCGCCGGCATTCACGTCGCCGTCGCCACCGTGGGGGCCTACCTGCCGGCCGTCGATTTAAAGATCAAGCCCGCAGAGCTGCGCGGGGTCGCCAGCAGCGGAATGATCTGCTCGCTCTCAGAGCTCGGGTTGGCCGATAGCTCGGACGGAATTGTTGTTCTCGAGGAGGCCCTTGAGTCCGTTCCGGCCATCGGCAGCCCGGTTGGCCCCCTCTTTGGTCTCGACGATCAGGTCTTGGAGTTGGCGATTACCGCCAACCGCCCCGATGGTCTCTCGATGCTCGGCATCGCCCGCGAGGTGGCTGCACTGACTGGGGCAACCCTCAACCTGCCCTCCGCAGCACCGGTGGTCAGCTCCGAGGCACTGCCTGTGGGTGCCGATGTTCAAGACCGCATCGAAGACGGCGGCCTGTTCAGTCTGACCGCCCTCTCGGGCCTCAAGGTCGGCCCCTCGCCCCGTTGGCTCCAGAGCCGACTCGAGCGTGCTGGTCTCCGGCCGATCAACAACGTCGTGGACATCACCAACCTGGTGATGCTGGAGCAGGGACAGCCCCTGCATGCCTTTGATGCAGATCGACTGGCCCAATTGAGCGAAGGCCGCCTCGACCCGGCGGCGATCGATCTCCGCGCTGGCCGCCCTGGCGAAGCCTTTACGACCCTCGATGGCTGCGACCACAGCCTCAGTGAAGACGCCTGGGTCGTGAGCTACGCGGACCACGCGATTGCGCTGGCCGGTGTCATGGGAGGTGACGCGTCGGCTGTTCAGGAGAAGACCACATCGATCTGGCTCGAGGCGGCGATGTTTGCTCCCCAGACCGTCCGCAAGAGCGCCCGCAGCTTGGGGCTGCGGACCGACGCCAGCAGTCGCTTTGAAAAGGGCCTGCCGCTCGAAGTCACCCTGTCTGCCGCCGACCGCGCCGTGGCCTTGCTGCAGGAGATCTGCGGGGCCCAACTGGACGGTCGCTGGCTGCATCAACGTGCCGAGGGAGCCAAGCCGCCACTCGAGCTACGCCGCGACGCATTGCATAACCTCCTCGGTCCTGTGGTCACGGCCGATGGCGAGGAGATCGATCTAGAGGATGCAGAGATCGAGCGGATCCTCGAGGCCCTGGGCTGCAGCCTTCAGGTCGGCGAGGAGGGTTGGTTGGTGCAGGTTCCGCCTGCCCGGGCCATGGACCTGCAACGGGAGGTGGATCTGATTGAGGAGGTTGCCCGCTTGGTGGGCTACGACCGTTTCGCCAGTCACCTGCCGGACCCCATTGCCCCGGGGGGGCTGACCCCGCTGCAGGAGGCCGAGCGCCGGCTGCGCCGCCTCTTGGCTAGCGCTGGTCTCCAGGAGGTCTGCAGCCTGTCCCTCGGCCCTGCAGAGGTCGACCGTCCTGGTGCTGATCCCAGCCGCCGCGTCGCCCTCGCCAATCCGTTGTTGGCTGACTACAGCCACCTGCGCGACAGCCTGGTCGATGACCTGCTTTCGTCGGCGCAGCGCAACCTGAAGGCTGGTCGTGGCGGCTTTTGGGCCTTCGAGATTGGCAATGTGTTTGATGCCAAGGCCCAGGGTTCACCGCAAAGCCAACACCTCGCTGGTGTGATCTGTGGTTCCCGTCAGGCCGAGCTCTGGAGCCAAAGCGGCAAGCCCCAAGCGCCTGATTACTTCAGTGCCCGTGGTGTTCTCCAATCAGCACTCGCCGCCCTGAAGCTGCCCTTGGAGGACAGGCGGTTGAGTGATCATCCGCTGCTCCATCCCGGTCGTGCAGCACAGATCGTGGTTGAAGGGCGGCCACTGGGGTATTTCGGTCAGATCCATCCGGGCGTTGCGGAGCAGTTCGATCTACCGGCCACCACTTATCTCTTCCAATTGGAGGTTGGCGCGCTGTTGAGTGCGGCGACCCGGCGCAATCGCTGGCAACCCAGCTTTGCCCCCTTCGCCACGGTGCCCGCCTCCGAGCGCGATCTCGCCCTTGTGGTCCCAACGGACACCGCCAGCGCTCAGCTGTTGAATGCGATCCGCAAGGCGGGCAAGCCCCTCCTGGAGCAGGCTGAACTGGTGGACCGCTACGACGGGGAGCAGGTCGCGCAAGACTCCTGCAGCCAGGCGTTCCGCTTGCGCTATCGGGATCCCAAGCGCACGCTCAAGGACACCGAGGTCGACGAGGCGCACGAGAAAATCCGTGCGGCCCTCGAAAAGCAGTTCGGTGCCCAGCTACGCGGCTGAACCGCTGTGGGTCAGTAGGGCCAGGGTCTCGACATGGCTCGTCTGAGGGAAGAAATCAACTGGTTGAACCGTCTCAAGGCGGTAGCCGCCTTCTTCACCGCAGAGTTGCTGTAAGTCCCTCGCCAGGGTCGAGGGATTGCAGCTGATGTAGGCCAACCGATCTGGAGTGCCATCAAGGATGGCGCCGAGCGCCTCGGCACTCAGTCCCTTGCGGGGCGGATCCACCAGGAGGGATCCGGTCATCTTCAACCGCTCGGCCAGCACCGCGGCCACGTCAGCCTGTTCAAAAAAGGCGGTCGTGATCCCGTTGCGTTCGGCATTGGCCGTGGCTTGGCTGACCGATAACGGATGCACCTCAAGGCCCAGAACCTTCAGGCCAGAGCGTGCCAAGGGCAGGCTGTAGGTCCCGATTCCGCTGTAGGCGTCGATCACCGTTGCGCTCTTCCCTGCAGCAAAGAATTGCCGCAGTGGTTCAACCAGCCGCTGCGCTTGGGCTGTGTTGACTTGAAAGAAGGTGTCAGCTGCGATGCGCAGCTCAATGCCATCAAAGATTTCAAGTAACCAGGCGCGTCCAGCGATCAGGTCAGTCTCTGGGCCCATTACGACGTTGGAGGCCTTCGGCTGAACGTTGAGCCCGACCCCGACGACCTCCGGCCATCGCTCCATCCAGCGTTGGGCCAGGGACTCAAGTCCCTTGAGTTGCCGGTGGCTGCTCACCAGCGTGATCAGGATTTCCCCCGTTGCTGATCCCACCCGTAGGGCCAAGTGACGAAGCCCACCTTTTGCGCTGAGGTTTACATCAACGGGCCAGCCGGTCTTCTCCAAATCCTTCTTGATGGGCTCAATCAAGGCATCGACCCTTGGATCAAGGACCGGGCAGTGATTGAGATTGACGATCTTGTGGCTGCCGCGTCTGTAGTAGCCCGCCCTCAAGCGGCCGTCCTCCGCGCGCTCCAGTGGGATGAGGGCGCGATTTCGGTATCCAAAGCCCTGCTCACAGCCCCAAACCGGCTCAACGCTGGTCTCCAATTTGGCCAGCCGGCTGAGGCTCTGCTGAACCAGGTCCCGCTTCAACTCCAGCTGCATCGCACTGGAACAGTGCTGGAGGCTGCAGCCTCCACAGCGCTCCGCAAGGATGCAGGGCGGCTTTTGCCGTTCGGGACTCGCCTGACTGACCTCCAGCAGATCAGCCTCCAGATGCCGCTTGGCACAACGGCGCACACGGGCTTGAACCGTTTCACCAGGCAGTGCCCCGGGGATAAACACAGCGGTTTCCATCCAGCGGCCCACGCCCTGGCCCTCATGGCCCAGCCCTGTGACCAGGACCTCGATGGTTGAGCCCAACTGCACCTTGCTTGCTGCCATCACCCGCTTGCCGTCCTTCTTTGACCCTATCGGTGCGTAAACACCTGCTCAGAGCGGGGCTTTTCAGCGCTTGTCCTGGATACAGTGGCTGGGTCAATGGTGGTTTCGATGAGCGTCGTACGCGATCTGATCCTTCAGGCAGACGATCAGCTCCGCTATCCCACCGGCGGTGAGCTGCGCTCCATGGTGGAGTTCCTCTCCACCGGCTCTAATCGCCTTTCCGTTGTCCGGATCCTGACTGACAACGAAAAGAAGATCGTTGACGAAGCCTCGAAGCAGCTCTTCAGCCGTAAGCCCGAATACGTCGCACCTGGCGGCAACGCCTACGGCTCTAAGCAACGGGCCCAGTGCCTGCGCGACTTCGGCTGGTACCTGCGTCTGGTCACCTACGGCGTCCTGGCTGGGAGCACCGAGCTGATTCAGAAGATTGGCCTCGAGGGTGCTCGTGAGATGTACAACAGCCTCGGTGTTCCGATGCCCGGCATGGTCGAATCCATGCGTTGCATGAAGGAAGCCGCTCTGGTGCTGCTCAGCCAAGAGGATGCTGCCGTCGCCGCTCCTTACTTCGATTTCTTGATTCAAGGAATGCAGACCCCCTGCTGAGCTTCATCCCTCTTGAGTCATCGGCCGGCACACGCCGGCTTTTTTCATGCTCACTCACAGGATTAGACATGTCGCTCTTGTCCTGGATGAGACGCGTGCATAGTCTCAGCGCGCTGGTCTAATGGGTTGCCTGAGACTCATTCTCTGTACGACCGAAACGTTGAGAAACAGCGCGACATTGCCAGTCCCATCATCTCCTCATCACAAGACCTGAATTGCGTCTCAGGCGTACCGACTGAAACACTCCCCGAATGCCTCTGGCTGGACTTGCGCAGACTTTTACCGAAGCTCTTCTCGTGGATCGCAGTAGCCTTCCAGGCCTAGACCCTCAGTAGGACCAATAGGAGACCATCGAGTTGGTTTTGCCGGAAAACACCGGAAATGAGCCGATACCCAGAAGGAATCAGGCGCGTACCTGTGTCTACAGCAGGTACGCGTCTTTGGGAAAGCAGGCCTGAACTGACTTCTTGAGCGTTGTCCAGAGTGTTGGACAGTGCTGGTGAGATGCGAGGACATCGCCTGAATGCTCGGTCTTGTGCAGGCTGTCAATGCATTGCCTCGTGCAGCCAAAACAACGACAAATGCCTATCTATAAAGAACTAATCCGCACTGCTTTAGCGTCTGAGAGTCGTCGCATCTCTGGACCGGTGACGAGTCCCGTCTGCGACCTGTGATTAGGCAACGTCGCGATAGCGCTCCTTGAGGAACTGGTAGGCCTCGTTGAGGCGACGCATCGCATCAGCTGATCCGCCGGCATCAGGGTGATGGCTGACGGCTTGGGTGCGGTAGGCCTCCCTGATCTCCCGCAGGCTGTAGGGGCGATCGGCGACCGTGGCGAGCTGGAGCATCTTCAGGGCGCTGTGCACCGTCATGCTGTTGTCGATGGCATCAAAGGAGGTGCTTCGCTTGCTGCGGCTTCGGTGACGCTGGACGAAGCGTGTGATCAAGCTCGGAACACGTGCGGCCAGCGTTGATCCACCAAAGGGGTCCTCAAGGATTCCCGCAGCAACGATCACGCGCTCAAGGGTCGGGGTCCCCTCCTCCCACTCGGGCGCATAGGAGAACATCACCTGTTGAACCAGGTTCCAGCCGAAGGGACGTCCGTCGCTGTCCCCCGATTGCGGCCAGATATCCCGGCCGAGCCAGACCATGGCCGCTTCCAGCGCAGCCTCCGTTGGCGCTTGGCCGTAGACCTCGCTCCAGTGCGAGGCGACCTGTTGCATGGCTTGTTCCAGTTCAAGCCGGTGGATCAGGGCCAACGTGGCGTCAGGCGTTGCCGCGCGGGGAGGCGCGTCGAGGGTTTGCTTGACGCGCTTGGCTTGCTTGCGCACGAAGCCGGGAAGCTGAATGCCGCCTGTGGCGGCAGGAGGCTCCGGGGACCCCTCCCGCAAAACCTCACTGCTCTCGGATGAGACACGGCTCTGGTCTCGCTGTGCGACTAAGCCTGAGTGCACGAGAACAATTGAAAGGTCTTCGTCGAGGGGAATGGGTCTCTGCTCTTCTTCGACCTCGAGTGAGTCCCGTTCCTCCCCCTCCGGAGTCTTGTGAGGCTGCGATTGCGAGGAGTCGTCCTGGTCTGCGTCCTCGTCCTGGGATCCCCTGACTTCCTGAAGTAGGCGTTCAACCGTGGCGCCGCGGCTGCGCAAGCCGAGCTGACCTTTCAGCCCGTCGATCCAGTCCAAAAGCTCCTCGCTGAGTTCCAGCGAGATCCGCCGTTTGTCGGTCTCTCGCTGGCTCACTCAGGCTCGGGAACTGTTGTTGAGGTTATCGACCCAACAGGGAGTTCATCATCTTTTGTTGGGCCTCGACAGCCTGCTGGTAGCGGAGCATCAAGCTCTCACTCATGCGTGTCGGGTTGATCACTGCGGCAGAAACGCCCTCCAGATTGGGAAGTGCCGGTGGGGGCTCAACCCATTGCGGGGGAGCGACGACCGGTGGCGCGACCGGCCTGATCGTCACAGGCTCAAAGACTGGTGACTTGATCGCCGCTACGGGAACCTCGGGTGGGCTTTGTTTTGTGGCGGCAGCAGCGACCGCAGTCATCGTCTCCCGTTGTTTGAGATTGGCCAATTGCTGGTCCGAAACCACGCTCAGCAGGTGCCCAGGGGTTGCATCCGCTGGATAGACCAGGCTGACCTTGACGGGATTGCTCTGACCCGGCCGTAGATAAAGGTCGGCAATGGGGAGGCTTTCGCCGGACTTCATCCCGACGTGGACCTCTTGGTATCCATCGGATGTTTCGATGCGGATTGAGCCGCGGAAGGCGGTGAATTTGCCTCGGCCATTGATCGTGGGATGGCTGAGCACCAACTTGTGGGGGCCTGTGCCCGTGAGATTCATGGTGACGTCAAAGCGCACCCCGTAGGTCCCGACGTTGTTTAACGAGGAATCAACCATTCGGGTGACCAGGGGATTGATCTGAACTTCCCCGGTGCCGAAATGGTGGCGGTTGGTGCTGGTGAGGGGCACGTGCAGTGCACCTTGCTGGAGGTCATGGGACACGCTTGCGGTGTATTCGTCGCCAATGGCGACGCCCGCCACCCGTGAGAAGACCGTGCCGTTTTCAATTTGGCGAATCCGGCTGAGGTAAACCCGACCTGGTGCCAAACGCCGTTGATCCAGGACAGCGATCAGATCTGCATCGGACTGGGGATCCTCGGCGGCCACCACAGCCATCTGGAACGGTCCATCGCTTCGTCCCTTCAGCAGTCCGTTGGCAATGCCCTTGGCTGGGAGTTGAGTGCTGAAGAGAACAATCCTGCTGCGGGCGGGGATGGTGATCTCATCGGCCAGTCTCCGGTCCAGCTTGCCGCGCAGCATTTGCACGGCTGTCGCGTCCCCTGGCCCGGTGTTCCATGGGCGATGGCCGAGAGGCTTCACGCCCATCAGATTGTCGGACTGGTAGGGCGCTTCAAAGCTGTTGCGGACAGCCCCTTTCTCAAAGCGAATGTGAACGGGCTGACTGCTGGGGTTGATCAGCAGGGTGGCCAGGGTGAGTTCACCGCGGCGTCCACCACCGCTACCCATGCGGCTCTTGTCATTCGGGTAGTACTTGTGGTGAACGTGAAGGCCGAACTCACCGTTAAAGGTGTAGGTGGCGTTGGCAAGGGGTTGTCCCGTCTCCGCCGCAATGGTCTGTCCGGGTGTTGTCGTCACCAGGATGCCTGGTCCATGCACCTCCTCCGGTTGGTTGGAGTGCAGGACCGGAACGGTGTTGAACGCACCCTGCAGCGGCCGGGCCTGCTGGCCGGCCATCAAGGCCACATCGGCTTGAGCCGGGATAGGGGCGATCAACACGCCGCCAACGAGAGCAATTGCGAGGGGTCTCATCAGACCTATGGGACCAACTGCTCTCAACGTGCGAATGATTGGCGGTGGGGTGCGTTGCTGCTCCGAATTCTTTTATCTCCGGCTGATCGAAATCAACACAGAGGCTGATGCTCCTGCCGCCTGTCGCGGCAAACCACTGCTGCTGGCTAGAACGATTGAACTCAAGCATTCTCCATGATTCCTCCGTTCTTTGCTTGCGCTGATGCGGGTTCTCCGGCCCAGATGCGTCGCCGTCACCAAGAGCGCAAGCATCAGATGTTGACCTTCTGGCGCGACGGTCTGGAGCGTCAGCTGGCGGCGATCAATGCGGCCCTGAGCACCCTCGAGCGCCAAATGCAGGATTCCAGCGAGTCCTGAGCTCCTCCAGTCCAGCGTGAAGCCTGCGCCGGACCGTTGCGGAGCTGATCCCCAGCAGACCAGCGGTCCGGCGCAGGCTGTAGCCCTCCAAGACCACAAGCTCCACAACCTGACTGTGGCGTTGCTGGATCGACGCCAACCAGGACTGCGCCATTGCCCGTGGCAGCAACGGGTCTGTCTCGTCGTCCATGGCTGCGATCCCCTCACAGCGCTCAGGGTCAAGCCAATCGAGCCTCTCTAGCTGTTCGGCCTGCTGCAGGACACGCAAGGCTGTCTCACTCCAGCCCAGTCGGCGGCCTAAGCCCACTGTTGCTTGGTTGCCAGTAGCGGCCTCAATCTTGTTCAACTGCGCTAACCGATCCTGAACAGATCGGGGCAAGCGCACCAGCCGGCTGTTGTCTCTGAGGTGCCGAAGGATTGCGCCGCGGACAAAGGGCTTGGCATAGGCACCAAGGCTGCGGTCAGGTCCTGGCTGAAACCGCGCTGAGGCCCTGAGGAAACCGACCCAGCCAGCCTGGATCAAATCGTCGACGGGTTCCCTGCAGCGCTGGGCGTAGTGCCGTGCTGTTCCGAGGACAAGACCGCGATGCCGCTTAACTTCTGCGGCCTGCTCCCGCGTGGTGGGCATGGAAACAAGGTGTGCTTGCTTCAGCAAAACCTTGACCCGTCCCCCGCGTCGTCGGTGAATTCACCGAGGTTGAGCCACCGTTCGCAGCAGCTCCAAAGGACCATGGCGCTCGAGCCAATCCCGATCGGAGCCGTTCGTGAGCAGTAGGTAGCCAGCAAAACCAAGGGCATTCACGCTGAACCCCGCCGCGTGCTCCCTGGTGCGGGCCACGGTCATGAACCAGTCGGGGCTGATCAGCACGTTGTAGGGAGCTCCTGGGTGCTCGGACATCGACGGTTGCCCAAGACCCAAGCTCTCCGTTTGCTCGAGGTAGAGGCGCTCGAGTTCCGCCGCCGCTTCAGCCCCAGCCGGTGCGGTCCGGTGACTCACGCGATAGCGCCAGGGCCAGGGATCCTCCAATCCAGCCAGTTGGGCCCGGATAGCGCTGTCGAGGGGACAACAGACCTCAGACGGCTCCCGCGGCAGCAGCTGCAGGTGGCGATGGGGCTGGCTCGCCCCGGCTTCGGGGCAACTATTGAAAAACCAAAGACCACTGGTGCAGGCATCCACGGCCGCGAGTTGCCTCCAGTCGGCAGGCTCAAGCCATCCGGCCTGCGGCCTCCACTGTTGGGTGATCAAGAGCAGGTGGCCCCGTTGAACGGGAAACTTGTTCAGCAGCAACAGGTGGCTGCTTCCGAGTCGTTCCACCTCCAGGCGCTGATCCCAGGGAAGAAAGGGATTTGGCTTGGGCCCCTCCCGGCGCAGATGTTTCGGTGTGGCCGATTCCAGTCGGCGAATGACGAATGGCTCGCAGCGCGCAAGGCGTTCCAAAGCGGTATCCAGGGGGACCAGCGCACCGTTGGCTTCAGCCACGTCGCTGCAGCGCAGCGCTGCTGTGCCGTAGCGCCCCAGAACGCCCATCTCCTTGACCAAGGCCAGATCTGATTAAAGCGCCACTCAGTCCTGACTGCAGACGCTCCAGTCGCCTGGAACATGCCCTGGAGGGCCGGCTGCGACTGAGCCTGACCAGAGGACATGGCCCAGACCACTAAGGCGCACGCGGTAACCCTCCTGGAGCTCACAGCGCATCCCGCCGCAGCGGGCCGAGGGCTGCCAGCCGTGCAGGGTGGACTTGCCGAGCGCATCGGCCCACCAGGGGGCGACGAGGGCATGGGCTGAACCCGTTACCGGATCCTCCTCAATGCCGAGGCCTGGGGCAAAGAAGCGCAGCTGGTAGTCGCAGGTCTGGCCAAAGAGCTCAGCGGAGCTCCCGGCCTGCATCACCACCAGACCTTGACGATCAGCCCCTTCGAGGCGCTCACTCACCCCCCGGAGCTCCCGCAGGATCAGCGCGCTGTCCACGAGTACGACGCGATAGCCCAAGTTCGAGCGCCAGTAGCCCAAGACGTCGCTGTCCAGAACCTGCCTCAGATAGCTCGGTGCCTGCTCATGGATGAGGGGTTCGCTGGGCAGCACCAGGGAGGCAGCTCCCCTCACCTGCGGATCAACGCGAACCGCTAAGCCACCGCTTCGGCTCGCCAGGCGGAGCTCGTCTCCTACTGGAACCAGGTTCCAGTGCTGCAGGGCCAGGGTTGCGGCCAGCGTTGCATGGCCGCAGAGGGGCACCTCACAGGTTGGTGTGAACCAGCGAATGCACCACTGCTGCCTGGGGTTCAGCCAAAGAAAGGCCGTCTCAGATTGCTTCAAACTGCCCGCCAGGGCCTGCATCCACTCTGGGCTGGCCGCCTCCTGCAGTTCCACCACCGCTGCGCCGTTGCCGCACAGGGGACCATCAGCAAACGCCTCGATCAGCAGAGCCCGCCGCGCCGTTGGATCGGAAGGAAGCTCAGGCATCCAGCGCTAGGCCTGCTCATCACGAAGGGACCGCTGCATTAAGGCATGAACCGCCTCTTGGGGGCTACTTCGGCCGTCTGCCGTACGCACCACCTGCTGGCAGATCGGTAGGGACCAGCCGTGGCGCTCGCCCAGTGCCGCAACAGCCTGGGCAGTCTTGAATCCCTCGACAGTGGCGCCAACGCTGGCTTGGGCTTCGCTGGCACTGGCCCCTCCCGCCAGGGCCAAACCAAAGCGGTAGTTCCGGCTGAGGGGGCTGTTCGCTGTTGCCAAGAGATCACCCAGACCCGCCAACCCGTAGAGGCTGCCCTGCTCTCCCCCCAGGTTCTGAATCACCAGTCCCATCTCCGCCATCCCCCGGCAGAGCAACGAGGCCTTGGCGTTGGCTCCGAGCTGCAGGCCATCGCAGATACCAGCCGCGATCGCCATCACGTTTTTAAGCGCACCCGCGAGTTCCACTCCAAGCGGATCGGCACTGGCATAAAGCCGCAGCTGATCGGAGCTGAGCTGCCGCTGCAGCTGCTGAACCCGATCGAGGTCCACCCCGGCCAAAACACTCGCCGCCGGGCAGCCCTGGGCCAATTCAGTCGCAAGGTTGGGACCACTCAGCACCAGAGGGTTGAGCTCGGGATTAGCGGCCTGCCAGATCTGACTTGCGGTGAGCTGGGTCTCGGGGTCGAGCCCCTTGCTACAGCTCAGCAGCGGCACTCGCAGGTCCCAGTCCCCAGCCAGGTCTGTGGCCAGCTGCTTGCTCCCTGCAAGGGAGACGGCCACCAGCACCAAATCGACAGCACGTATGGCTTCGAGAGGGGACCCTCCGCTGCGGCGGCTCCAAACCTTGATCTGGTGCCCCTGGCGGCTGAACAAATCAGAAAGGGTCTGCCCCCAAGCCCCAAGGCCCAGGACACCGATGCTGAGGGCGGTCACTGGTCCGCCGCGTGGGCCTGAAGCAGCTCGAGGGGAATCACGTCCAGGCTGGAGTCCTCACAAGCTGCGAGGCGGACGGGTGGGGCCATGCCGTCTTGGTAGGCCTCGAGCCAACGGGCTGCACAGACGCACCAGTGGTCACCGGGTTTGAGCCCGGGGAAGCCATAGGCGGGCATCGGGGTCGTCAAATCATTCCCCTGAGCCTTCGAGTAGCTGAGGAATTGTTCATTGACGACGCAACAGACGCTGTGACGCCCCAAATCCGCTGCGTTGGTGCGGCAGCTGCCGTCGCGAAACCAGCCAGTCATCGGGTCACATCCACACTCCTGCAACGGTTCTCCAAGAACGTTGAGGGACGTGGTCTCAGCTGCGTTCATCGTTGGGTTGTGCCCGGTTTCAGCCGGTGAATGACGTCAATTCTGACGAAGGAGTGGAACAAAACCGCCGGGGAGGTTGACGGGATCGGGGGGTAAGGCGTTAAAGGTCATTCAGCCAACCCCCCTACATGAGCTGGGACTTCACCGAAGACGGCGCCTTCCTGGCCCTTTGCGATGCCTTCAAGGAGAGCGGCGAGAGCTCTGCCATTGAGTTCTTGGCCAACGGCGAGGGCGCATTCCACTTCCAGGAGTTAGCTCAGAACGCGGCTGGAGAAGGTGTCGATCTATCGGACTCCTCTGACCTCGAGGAGTTCCAACAGGAAGTGATCGACACCATGGAAAATCTCTGCGGCTGATTCAGCCGTAGAAGAAGGCGACCTCTTTGTCCTTCAGGCCATCCCAGCCAGCCGCCTTGAGGCGTGCATCGAGGGTCTGTTGGTCAAAGTGCTTCGAGCCGGTTTTAACCACACGGTTCCGCATTGATTTTTTGACGCCGCTGCGGGCCCGTTGACTCTCCAGATCCATCACCTCGTTGTAGAGGGCCAGCATCTCCTGAGGGATCGGGCTTCCATCGAGATCAATGCCTGAGGCGATTGCAGCATCGACGCCGCCAGGTCCGGCAATGGCCATCGGTCAAGGGTGAGGGGCCCTGACCCTAAGCGGAGAAATAGCGAGCCTGGCTGTGCAGGGCGACCAGAGCTGTGGTGCTCTGCTCGGGCTCCAGTTGGTCGCTCTCGTCCATGCTCAACCCAATGCGATCCGTACCCAGCCAGGTGAGCTGTTGACGGGAATCCGGGACGTTGGGGCAGGCGGGATAACCAAAGGAGTAGCGACTGCCGCGATAGCGCTGAGCTAAGACATCGCGCAGGGGCATGTCTGCGGGGTCCGGATAGCCCAGCTCGCTGCGAATGCGGGCATGGACCCATTCGGCCAAGGCCTCTGCCATTTGAACGCCAAGTCCATGGAAGTACAGGTAGTCGCTGTACTGATCGCCCTTGAAGAGCTCCTGGGCGAATTCGGTGGCCCGCTCACCCATGGTCACCGCCTGCATCGGCAGCACGTCTGTGGCCCCGGGGGCGAGGTCGCGATAGAAATCAGCGATGCAGTAGCGGTTGCCTGATCGCTGGCGCGGCAGCTCAAAGCGTCCGAGCTCCTGGTCGTGTTGCTCAGGGTTAAGCACCACAAGGGCATTTCCATCACGGCCACAGGGGTAGTAGCCGTAGGCCACCCGAGGGCTCAGCAGGGCCTCATCGATGCAGCGCTGCTTCCAGTGGGCGAGGACCGGCTCAGCCTTCTCAGCGAGCATGGCCTCATAGTCCTCGCGGGACTGTCCTTGGGCCTTGCGCAGTTGCCACTGCCCGGCGAAGAGGGCATTGCGATCCAGGTAGGCGAAGACAGATTCGATGTCGATCGCGTCTTCCCGCAGGACCTGACTTCCCCAGAACGGAGGGGTGAGGGCTGGCTCTTCAGGGACGGCTTCGGAGCGTTCCGTTGAGACGGGAGTTAGCGCAGCGGGAGTCGATTCAGCCGCTGCCTTGCCGCCAGAGCCCTCTGGCTGACCGTCAGATTCGCCAGCATTTTCCAGACCAAGGCCCTCGGGAATCGCACCCAGGAACCCCTTGGCGTTGTCCCACTGCTCATCCGCTTTGGCGGTCACGAGGGCATCCATGAACCGCAGGTCAGCAAACGCATCGCGGCCGTAAATCACCTGACCGGCATAAACCTCACGGCAGTCCTTATTGACAAAGCGAGGGGTCAACGCAGCACCACCAAGGATCACAGGGACATTGATCCCTGCCTCATTGAACGCAGCCAAGTTGTCCTTCATGAAGGCCGTTGACTTGACCAACAACCCACTCATGGCAATGCAATCAGCGTTGTGCTTCTGCTGCGCCTCAATGATGGCCTCGACGGGCTGCTTAATGCCCAGGTTGATCACCTCGTAGCCGTTATTCGTGAGGATGATGTCAACGAGATTCTTGCCGATGTCATGGACATCGCCTTTGACAGTGGCAATCAAGAACTTCGCTTTCGCTGAACTCTCACCCTCCACCTTGTCCATTAATGGCTCCAGGAAAGCCACCGCAGACTTCATCGTCTCGGCACTCTGAAGCACAAAAGGCAACTGCATTTGGCCGGAGCCGAAGAGTTCACCTACCACCTTCATCCCATCAAGCAGGAAGGTGTTGATGATGTGCAGCGGTTTGTAGGTCTCAAGCGCAAGACGCAGGGCATCCTCAAGGCCAATGCGCTCGCCATCGATGATGTGCTGCTTGAGCCGCTCCTCAACCGGAAGGTCTGCCAAGGAGGGACCGGAGGCGCGGGCTTCCTTGGTGGACACGCCCTCGAACAGCGTGGTGAGCTCCGTCAGCGGGTCATAGACGCAGACGCCGTTCTCAAAGCGCCTGCGGTCATTGATCAGATCGCGGCAGACCTGCTGGTGCTCCTCACTGATCTTGATCAGGGGGAGGATTTTCGCAGGGCTCACGATGGCCGCATCCATGCCCGCCTCACAGCAGTCGTGCAGGAAGACGGAGTTCAGAACGATGCGAGCCGCAGGTGACAGGCCGAAACTGACGTTGCTGACACCGAGAACCACATGGACGCCCGGGAGGTTTTCGCGAATCATGCGAATCGCCTGGACGGTGGCGAGGCCGTTCTCACGGTCCTCTTCGATGCCCGTTGAGATGGGCAGCGCTAGAGGGTCGTAGAAGATTTCATGGGCTGGAATGCCGTATTCCAGGGCGTCCCGGTAAGCGCGTTGTGCGATGGCGAATTTGCGCTCTGCGCTGCGGGCCATCCCCTCCTCATCAATGGTGCCGACCACCACACCAGCGCCATAGTCACGCGCCAGTTCCAGCACTTTGAAAAAGCGCTCGTCACCGTCTTCGTAGTTGGTGGAGTTGAGGATGCACTTGCCACCGGCCACCTTCAGGCCAGCTTCCATCTTTTGCCACTCCGTGGAGTCGAGCATCAAGGGAAGGTTGACGTTGGTGACCAGACGGCTCACCAAGGCATGCATATCGGCCTCGCCATCGCGGCCGACGTAATCGACGTTGACATCGAGAACGTGGGCGTTCTCCTTGACCTGCCCCCGGGCGACGGAAACCAGACCATCCCAGTCCTCTTCAGCCAGCAACTCCCGGACCTTCTTGGAGCCACTGGCATTCAGCCGTTCACCAATGATCAGGAAGGAGTTGTCCTGCAGATAGGGGGTAACGCCGTAGATCGAACTGGCTGAGGGTTCGTACTGCAGGGCTGGCCGTGGAGCATCAGCATCCGGCTCAGTGCTTCCACGCACGCTGCGTTCTGCAGGTTGCAGTTCAGAAGCGAGCTCCGCCAGGGCCGCAATGTGGGCCGGAGTCGTGCCGCAGCAGCCACCGATCACCTGGACACCCAGGTCCTCGACGAAGTGCATCAGCTGCATCTTCATCTCTGTGGGTGTGAGGCGGTAGTGCGCCACACCGCCAATGTTCTCGGGTAATCCCGCGTTGGGGATACAGCTGACGACGAAGGGGCTATGGGCCGAGAGGTAGCGGACGTGCTCCTTCATCTGCTCGGGGCCGGTCGCGCAGTTCAGGCCGAGAACATCGATCGGAAAGGGCTCAAGGATTGCCACGACAGCGGCAATATCCGAGCCCACCAGCATCGTGCCGGTGGTCTCCATGGTCACGCTGACCATCAGGGGACGCCGTTCACCTGTTTTGGCAAAGGCCTGTTCAATGCCCTGGAGGGCCGCCTTGATTTGCAGGACGTCCTGACAGGTTTCAACGATGAACAGGTCGACATCTCCTGCGATCAGGCCCTCGGCCTGCTCCGCAAAGGAGTCGCGCATCTCATCGAAGCCAATGTGCCCAAGGGTTGGCAGCTTCGTCGTCGGACCCATCGATCCGGCCACAAACCTGGGCTTCTCAGGCGTTGAGTAGGCCGCCGCCATTTCACGGGCAAGCTCCGCGGCCCGCTTGTTGAGCTCAAAGGCCTTGTCTTGGATGTCGTACTCGGCCAAGACCGTTGAGGTCGCCCCGAAGGTGTCGGTCTCGATCACATCGCAGCCGGCTTCGAGAAACTGACGATGCACCGCCTGGACGGCATCCGGGCGCGTGAACACCAGGTTTTCGTTGCAACCCTCGAGGGCCAGGCCGCCGAAGTCATCAGCAGTCAGATCCATCTGCTGCAACGACGTTCCCGTTGCGCCGTCAAACACCAGCACTGGCCGCGCAGGGCTGTGCAGGCGTTCAAGGAAACCGATGCGTTGTGTGGCGAGCATCAACCGATCAACCGTCCAGGCGAATGCGCGTGACCCAATGGTCAAAGGCGGGATCACGCCCTTCGGTGATGGCGGTCAGGCGCTCGCGAATGGCGGTCATCACCGGACGCTCAGCACTGAGTTCAGTGGTTTCCACACGACGAATCGGCGTGACCTTGGCGGCTGTACCGCTCAAGAAGACTTCATCGGCAATGAATAACTCGCTCTTGTCGACGGGACGCTCCAAGGTGGGGATCCCCATCGCCTTAGCCAGCTCCAGAACACTGGATCGTGTGATGCCCTCAAGAATGTCCTGATCGACACCTGGTGTGATCAGGACACCATCGCGAACGAGGAACAGATTCATGCCGCTGGCCTCGCTGACCTTGCCGCGGCTGTTGAGCAGCAGAGCCTCATCAAAACCGCTCTTGACGGCCTCTGTTTTGGCGAGTGAACTGGTGATGTAGGCGCCGCTGATCTTGCCGCGCAGGGGCAGGGAGCGATCTTCTTGGCGGGTCCAGGAGCTAATCCGGCAGCTCACCCCCTCAGGGGAGAGATAGTCACCGAGCTCAAGGCCGTAGATCAGGAAATCGGTCTCAATGTTGTGCAGCCTTGGGGCAATCCCCAGGTCACTTGTGTAGACGAAGGGACGCAGATAGACCGGGCAGGTGGGGCGATTGGCGCACAGGAACTGATGGATCGCGCTATGGATTGTGTCTTCGCTGAGCTCTGTTAGTAGGAGACGCGCGCTCTGACTTAATCGGCGGGCGTGGCGGTCGGCCCGGAACAGAAGAATCTCGTTGGCATCGGCCGGATTGGGGATCGCCCGCATTCCGCCAAACGCACCGGTCCCGTAGTGCAGGGCGTGGGTTGCCACCGACAGCGTGGCCTCCGCAAAGGGCACACACTTGCCACCGAACCAGGCGAAGGGCAGGAACTGATGCATGGGGTCGGTGGGGGCGGCCACAGCTGCAGACGATCCTCTCACTGCTGGGTGCCCAAGCGCGAGTGCTGAACCAGCAAGATGGAGCAATGCACCGTCTTGCGGCTGTCCCTGGTAGCCACAGCCCTGATGACGGGGTGACCTACGTGGAGCAACCCGGGGCGGAGCTGGTGTTTCTCTCCAGCGCCGACACCGACTTGGCTGCCCTGTCGGCCTGCCTGGATCAGCACAGTTGTCCGGCAGGAGCGGCTCGCCAGATCCAAGGTCTCAACCTGGCCAGCCTGCAGCACCCAGCGGTTCTCGATCACTACATCCGCACCAGCCTTGGCGGCACGCAGCTGGTGTTGATCCGACTGCTTGGCGGACGCGGGCACTGGAGTTATGGCCTCGAGCAGTTCCGGCAGTGGGCCTCTGCAGACTCCAAACGAGCGCTGGTGGTTCTGGCGGGGACCGCCGATGAGGACGAGGCCCTTGCCAGCCTCAGCAGCGTTCCCGCTGCACTCGCCACAGCCAGCAGCCGCTGCCTCCGGGAAGGGGGTACATCCAATCTTCTGGAGGTCCTGGGCTCCCTTGGCCACTGGCTCGATCACGGCCAGCTGCAGCTCCCCCAAGTCCACGCCGTTGAGGACCCGAAAGCCCACGACTGGCGTGACGATGTCGGACCGCGTGTCGGTGTCATCCTCTACCGGGCGCTCCTGCAGTCCGGTGATTTGGCCTTGCCCGAGGCCCTGCTCGACTCCCTCAGAACACAGGGGCTCGCCCCGCGGGCTCTCTGGGTCAGCAGCCTCAGGGACCCAGGGGTCCAGCGAGGAACCCTGGATCTGCTCCAGCGCGAACAGGTGGCGGCTGTGGTCTGCACCACCTCCTTCGCCTCGGTGCAGTTCGCTGAAGCAGGGCTCGGTGCCCCGCTGTGGGACGCGCTCGGTGTTCCTGTCTTCCAGCTGCTCTGCAGCACCCAAACGCAGGAGGCTTGGAGCGCCAGTCCCATTGGTCTGTCCTCCCTGGATCTGACCCTGCAGGTGGCGATGCCGGAGCTCGACGGGCGCATCAGCACACGCGTTGGCGCCTTTAAGGAGCTGACCAGAGCTGATGCGCGCTTGGCCACAGCTCTGCATCGCTACTTACCGGAGCGGGAGCGGCTCGATTGGGTTGCGCAATTGGTGCAGCGCTGGTGCAGCCTGCGCGAGACCCCGGCGTCCGATCGCCGTCTGGCCTTGGTGCTGGCGAACTATCCAACCCGCAATGCGCGATTAGCCAACGGCGTCGGGCTCGACACCCCAGCCAGCGCTGCGGCGATGCTGCATTGGCTGAAGCAAGCGGGCTATGGACTACCGGAGCAGCTGCCAAGCGACGGAGACGGCCTGATTCAGGCGTTGCTCGCCGGACGGACGAATGACCCTGAAAGCACTCACCTGAAGGCCCTAGATCACCTTCCCCTTGCCGACTACCTGGCTTGGTTTGACGGAATCCCCGCAGCAGCTCGCAGCCGCCTGGAAGCCCAATGGGGTTCACCAAAACAGGATCCGTCGCTGGAGAAGGAGGGCTACCCCATCCATGGCCTGCAATACGGCCATGTGGTGGTGATGATCCAGCCGTCCCGGGGTTACGAGAGGGACCCAAGCCTCAGCTACCACTCCCCGGATCTGGTGCCGACCCACCACTACCTGGCCCACTACCTCTGGCTGAACCAAGCCGCAGCGGTCCAGCTGGTCTGCCATGTGGGCAAGCACGGCAACCTCGAGTGGCTTCCTGGAAAGGGACTTGGACTCTCGCCAGGCTGCTTCCCGGAACTGGCCTTAGGCCCGATCCCCCACCTCTATCCGTTCATCGTCAATGACCCGGGTGAGGGCTCCCAGGCCAAGCGCCGTGCCCAGGCGGTCATCCTCGATCACCTCACCCCACCCCTTGGTCGTGCAGGACTCCATGGCGACTTGCGGGAACTCGAGGCTCTGATTGATGAGTACTGGGAATCCGTACAGCTAGGCAGTGCTCGGAGCGAGACGCTCCGCAGCGCGATCCTGACGCAACTGAGCCGCAGCGAACTCAGCGACGTCTTGGCCGCGGGCGACGCTGCGGATCCCCTCGATGCCGCCGACGGCTACCTCTGTGAACTCAAGGAAGCCCAGATCCGAACCGGTCTGCATCGCTTCGGCTCCCTTCCTGAGACGGAGGCCCTCGCTGAACTGCTGGCCTGTCTGGCCCGTCCCCCCCAGGAGGGTGGTCTCGGTCTAACCCAGGCCCTTGCCCTCGATGCGGCCTTGCAGCTGGACCCCTGGAGTGACCCAGAAGAATCCCCCCTCGAGCCCGTCGATCAGCAGCGGCTACTCGCCCTCGGCCTCAGACACCCCAGGGTCTGCGGGGATGCCATCGCCTGGCTTGAAGATCAGGCGCTTGATCTCTGCCGCTCACTTCTGGGCGAAGTGCACAGCCACGAGGCCGTCGGGCAACACACCGAGCAGGTGCTGGAGCGTCTTGGCCAACGGCTCGTGCCGAATCTGCTTGGCTGCGGTGAGGCCGAGCGCACGGCCTTTCTGCGTGGTGTAGCAGGTGATCGGATCGCGGCGGGGCCCTCCGGTGCCCCCACCCGTGGACGGCCGGATCTTTTACCGACGGGCCGCAATTTCTACAGCGTTGATTTGCGCGGGCTGCCGACGGAAGCAGCCTGGGACCTGGGTCGACGTAGCGCAGAACTCCTGCTCGATCAGCATTTGATGGAGGAGGGAGAGCCCCTTCGCCATCTCGCCCTGTCGGTCTGGGGCACCAGCACGATGCGCAATGGCGGGGAGGACATTGGCCAGGCCCTGGCCTTGCTGGGCGTCCGCCCGGTCTGGGATGGACCCAGTCGACGGCTGGTGGACCTGGAGTTGATTCCCCTCTCGGCCTTAGGTCGGCCCCGGGTGGATGTGACCCTGCGGATCTCAGGACTCTTCCGAGACGCCTTTCCCCAGCTGGTGGCGTGGGTCAACCGCGCCACGGCTCTGGTGGCTGCAGCCGATGAATCGGCTGAGGAGAACCCGCTCGCGCAAGCCGCGCAAAGGGATGGTCATGCCTGGCGGGTCTATGGCTCAGCCCCTGGGGCCTATGGAGCGGGCCTTCAAGGTCTGATCGACAGTGGTGACTGGGAGGGGCGTGGTGATCTGGCCGAGGCCTACCTGAATTGGGGCAGCTGGCGCTACGAGGGTGATGGCACTGGTGCCCTGCGCATTGCCTCCGACCGGGATGGTTTTCAGCAGCGCCTCTCGTCAGTCCAGGTCGTGCTGCAAAACCAGGACAACCGTGAGCATGACCTGCTGGATTCCGATGACTATTACCAGTTCCAGGGCGGGCTGAGTGCTGCGGTCGAGTCCGTTCGTGGTGTCGCACCAGCGGTTTGGTTCGGGGACCATTCACGCCATCAGCGGCCCCGCATCCACCGCCTGGAGAAGGAGTTCGACAAGGTGCTCCGCTCCCGCGTTCTCAATCCGCGCTGGATTGAAGGCATGCAACAGCACGGCTACAAGGGTGGCTTCGAGATGGCCGCCAGCCTCGATTACCTCTTCGCCTACGACGCGAGCACCGGTCGGGTTCCCGACTGGAGCTACGGCTCAATCTGCCAGCAGTGGCTTGAATCTCCCGAGGTTTTGGAGTTCCTGAAAACCCACAACCCTTGGGCCCTACGGGACATGGGCGAACGCCTGCTTGAGGCCCATCACCGCGGGCTCTGGAGCGGGGCACAAAAAAACCAGCTCGCGCATCTGCGTGAGCTGGTCTTGAATGCGGAGGCGCTGATCGAGGGTTAGAGGTCCTTGACCCAGCCCTTGAAGGCACCAATGTCCCCGGGCTTCGCCGTGCTCGTCGGGGTGGTGGGCTGTGCTTCGGCCTGCTGAGCTTTCTCTTGCTGCTTCTGGGCGTTGATGGCGGCAGGGCCACCGGGGACGTTCACGCCGACGGAGGAACCACGCTTGCGCTCGTCCAGCTCGGCCTGGCTCATCGGCTCGCAGAACGTCTTCTTGACTTCCTTCGGGATGCCACCCGTCAGATCGGTCTGCACCTCAGGTTTTTTCGGGTCACCAAGCCCATCAGATTTGATGACACGACGGGCCGTCATCGAGGCGACCTCGTCAACGATTTCCTTGCTCCCAGGGCTGGCAGCGGTGCCGGGGAAGGTGCGACGGATCGTGTTCGACTGACGCATGAAGTCGACATTCCCCATGCTGCTGGAGGAATCGGCGTCGAGGAAGAACGCTTCCTCCTTCTTCTTCGCTGGCTCCCGCTTGGTCAGGGGAGACTGCGACTGGTTATTGCCGAGCAGGCGATCAAACAGGCCCATCGCAAGGGTTCAGGATCTCCGGAAACCCTAGCGGCCACAAAGCTCGAACCCATGGGTATCGGTACCGCAACTTCGCAGAAGTGCGTGTTTGGTCAGAAGTTCTGAGACCGAGTCGCACACCAACGGCGTCGGACGCCATTGCGGCTGCATGTCGTAGTCGTAGTAGGCCTCGGCCCCATCGAACCCCAGATCTGCGGCCGCGGGGATCAATCGCTGAAACGGCAGTCGATACCGGCCGGGGTGGGCCAGCAACGCCAATCCCCCAGCGGCATGGAGCCGGCGCCTGACCTCGCTGGCCTTCAGCGCTTCCCCGATCGGAGCTTGGCCCTGGCGATAGGGCTCCAGCGCAGGGTGTTCGGGATCAAAACCAAGACCGAGGACATGAACAAGGCAGCCCTCCAGCAGGCAGCTGATCTCGATGCCACTCCAGAGTTGGGGCGGGCTCATCCCGCTCTCCAGCTGCTGCTCAAACCAGCGCTGGATTGGCAAAAAAGCAGCTGTGCTGTGGTGATCGGTGACCGCCAAATGCTCCAGGCCGATGGAGAGGGCCTGCTGGGCCAAGGCCTCAGGCGCGAGGCTGCCATCGCTGTTTGTGGTGTGGCAGTGGAAATTCAGCCGCGTTGGGCAGCATTCAGCCGTGACGGATTGCAGGACCGGAATCAGGGGATGGCGCACTAGCTAGCTGCGGCGGCTTCCTTCTCGGCCCGGAGGCGGCGCCAGCGGGCATAGAACTGAATGGAGGCGGCCATGAAGACCACCAGGGCCACGATGAACCAGGTGGCGGCTCCGGTTGGGAACTGGTTCTTGAAGACCACCAGCATCACAACGATCACCAACAGCAAGGTCGGCAGCTCATTGAGGGCCCGCAGTTGTTTGGGACTCCAGCCGCAGCTCCCCTGTTGCAGCTGCCCCATCAGGCGATAACAAAAGAAGTGATAGGCCAGCAGGGCCGCGACAAAGGCCAACTTGGCGTGCATCCATCCCTGCTGAAGCCAGGCAGGGTTTGCCACCAACAGGCCAATCGCCATCGAGACAGCCACCACCATTCCCGGTGTGGTGATGATGTTGGCCAGACGCTTTTCCATCAGCCCGTACTGGGCCTGGAACGCATCCTTGAGGGCAGGCTCGAGCTCCTCGGCCTCCCGGTGATAGATGAACAGCCTGACGAGATAAAAGAGTCCGGCGAACCAGACCACCACGCCGACGATGTGGAGGGTCTTGAACCAGAGGTAAGCCTCAGGAGGAAGGGCCGCCAGGGTGATCACAGGCCGGAGCCGAACTGGGCAACAAGTTAGGCGCCACCACTGGCCGCCAGGGCGCGATGGTTGGCCGCGGTGCTGCGGATCGCAGCCAGCTCCTCCTCCGGAAGCTTGCTGAGCTGCTTCATCACCAATCCCATCCTGTGGTTACGCCTGAGTTCAGGTTCATGGCGTGCCAAAAAATCCCAATAGAGGCTGTTGAAGGGGCAGGCCTTGGGACCAGTGCGCTGTTTGACGTCGTAGGAGCAGCCTTTGCAGTAGTTGCTCATGCGCTTGATGTAGTTGCCGCTGGCCGCATAGGGCTTGCTGGCCAGGCGACCGCCATCGGCAAAGACCCCCATGCCGAGCACGTTCGTCAGCATCACCCAATCGAAGCCGTCGATGAACATCCGGTGGAACCAGGCCGTTAAGGCTTGGGGATCCAAGCCGGCCAGCAGGCCGTAATTCGCCAGGAGCATCAGGCGTTGGATGTGGTGGGCGTATCCACTGCTCTCGATTTCTGCAAAAACAGTGTCGAGGCAACGCATCCCGCTCCCCCCAAGCTGCTCAAACCACTGCGGCAGGGGCTCTGAAGCCCCGAAATGGTTGACCTCTGCGTACTGCTCTCCAAACCAGTGATAGAGGCCGTGGGTGTACTCCCGCCAGCCCAGGATCTGACGAATCACTCCCTCGAGTCCCGCCAGGGGCACCTGCCGCTCAAGGCCCTCCCGCTCCAGCCGCTGAATGACCTCCAGGGGATGGAGCAGTCCCAGATTCAAATACGGGGAGAGCAGTGCATGCCACAGGGTGGGCTCACCGCTGACCATGGCGTCCTGAAAAGGACCAAAGCCTGAGAGGCGGGTCTGAGTGAAGTGATCCAGGACCTGCAGGGCCTGGTCACGATTGACCGCCCAGCGAAAGGGTTGGGTCTCCCCTGGCAAGCCATGGCGCTGCTGCAGCCCCTCAACCTTCTCGATGACGGCCCTGGTCACGGCATCGGGCTCGAACCAGAGTGGGGCTGGACCGCTCAGACCTTTCGTTGGGGGCTTGCGGTTCTCCTGGTCGTAATTCCACTGGCCGCCAAGGGGTGAATCGGCGGTCTCCATCAGAACGCCAAAACGCTTGCGCCCTTCGCGGTAGAAGAGCTCCATGCGCAGTTGCTTGTAGCGCCCTGCCCAAGCCGCAAAGTCTTCCCGGCTCCAGAGGAACGCATTGCTTTGCATCCAGTGGATGGGAATGGGCAATGACAACCGCTCAATGGAGCGGCGAAAACCGCGATCCACCGGCTCCATCAGCCGCAGTTCCTGGATCCCCTGCTCTTGGATCCAGGCCAAGAGTGCGCTGCTGAACGTCTCCGTCTGGATGTAGTCCACAGTCCAGCCCTGGTCGCGGAGGTCGGCGGCGAAGTGGCGCATGGCACTCCACACCAGAACCACTTTTTGAGCGTGATACGCCCGTTGCTCCAGGACCGAACTGCTCTCCAGCAGCAACACCCGGCAGTCCTCAGGCCTGGCACTGGCCAGAGCTGACTGATCAGGGTTGAGCTGATCACCCAACACCCAGATGCCGATACTCATGCAGGCTCCCCAGCCAAGCGGCAGGCCTTGGTGGCCACGGCCTGGGCATAGCCGCGTTCGACCAGTCCCGCCGCCGGCGAAAGCTGACCGTTGCGGCAGTCGATCACGATCCGCTCACGGTGGCCCCGCTGATCGCTGATGCGCATCCTCAGCTGGAAGTGATGTTTGGCGCTGCGGCTGATCTCGTCGGCGCAGATGGGGCCAATGCACAACCCGGGCGCAGCCCAGGCCGGTGCGGGAGCCAGCAACAGCATGGCAATGATCGAAGCCAGGATCCAACGCAAGGGCTTCACCCAGCCAGCTCCAACGGTCGATCATTCTCGAGGTCAACCGCGTCCTCCTGGGGCTGGCCCGCGCCAACCTCATCGCCGCCAGGGTGGAAGTGGTCCCAGATCACCTTGGCGAGTCCAGCCCCCATTCCTGGAGCTGCCGCCAGGGCCTCGGGGCTGGCGAGCTGAATCGCGTCGATGGAGCGGAAATGGGCCAGCAACTCCTTGATCCGCTTGGGTCCAAGGCCAGGGATGTCTGAGAGACGGGAGCGCTTCATCCGCTCACCCCGCTGCTGACGGTGGAAGCTGACGGCGAAACGGTGGGCTTCGTCGCGAAGCCGCCGTAGGAGCTGAACGCCGAGCTGCTCCGGTTCGCTCTCCAACGGCTCCTTTACACCGGGAATGAAGACCTCTTCGCGTTGTTTGGCCAGGGAACAGACAACGAGATCCTCATCGAGGTTGAGCTCCCGTAGGGCCTCCATCACCGCAGAGAGCTGACCCTTGCCGCCGTCGATCATCACCACGTCCGGCCAGTCATTGAGCCCGCCCGTGTGAAGCGCTGAGCCTGCCGATCGCCGCAGTTCCTTGAGATCGGCACCGGCAGCCTTGGCCTGGGCCCAGCGGCGGAAGCGACGCCGCATGATCTCGGCCATGGCCATGAAGTCATCGGAATGACCGGAGCGGATCGAGCTGCTCTGGATCTTGTATTTGCGGTAGTGCTGCTTGGCCGGCAAGCCATCGATAAACACCACCTGCGATGCCACCGCATCGCTGCCCTGGATATGGCTGATGTCATACCCCTCGATCCGGCGGGGAGGGGTGTTCAGCTCCAGCAGCTGGGCCAGATCCTCGGTGGCGAGGAGATTTTGTTCGCTGGCGCGGCGGGCCCGTTCCAGTTCGTAGTTGGCGTTGCGTTCGACCAACTCGATCAGGTCGGCCTTTTGGGCCCGTTGGGGCACGGACAGACGCACCTTGCGGCCACGAAGCTCCGAAAGCCAATCCTCAAGCAACTGCTGTTGGGGCAAGGGGGCCTGGAGCAGGAGTTCGGGTGGAATCTCAACCCCTTCGACCTGGCTGTAGTGCTCCTCGATCACGGTCTGCAGGATCCGCCCCATGGCAGCGCGACGCGCTTCCGAAGGGGGCAGGTCGCCTCCCGCCCCCTCCTCCGCTGAAGGCATGCCAATGGCATCGGCGGTGAAGCCAAGCCGGCCGACGAGCTTTCCGGCCCGCATTTGAAACAGCTGCACTGCCGCCACCCGCTCGTCGGCAGCCATGGCCAAGACATCGCGTGAGATCGAGCTATCGCCAAGGCTCATCTTCTGATCCGCCGTCAGCGTGTCGATGCCCTGGAGCTGATCGCGCACCCGGGCAGCACTCTCAAAATCCAGGCGCTCGGCGTAGCGCTCCATTTGCTCATGGAGCAGGTCCAGCAGCTCTTCATTGCGTCCCTGGAAGACCATCGCCACCTGCCTCAAGGTGCGGTGGTAGTCCTCGGAGCTGATCTTTTGTTGGCAGACCCCAGGGCAGCGGCCGATGTCGTAATTCAGACAGGTCCGATCCCGATGGAGCGGCTGGGGGCGCTGACGCAGGGGAAAGACCCGTTTGACCAAGCCCAGGGTGCGCCGCAACAGGCCAACATCCACATAGGGCCCATAAAAACGATCCAGGGGTGAGCGGAAGCGCCGCCTGCGGGTGATGAAGATGCGCGGGTAGGCCTCGCTCCAGGTGATGCAGAGGTAGGGATATTTCTTGTCGTCCTTCAGCAGCACGTTGAAGTGCGGCTGGTGGTTCTTGATCAGGTTCGCCTCAAGGGCGAGGGCCTCTGCCTCGCTGTCGGTGACGATGAACTCGATCTCACAGACCTGCCTCACCATCAGGGCGATGCGCGGGGAGTGGCCATGGCCACTCCCGCTTTGGAAGTAACTGCGGACCCGGTTGCGCAGCACCTTGGCTTTTCCGATGTAGAGGATTCGGTCCTCCGCATCCCGCATCAAATAACAACCAGGCTCAGTCGGTACCTCCTTGAGGCGAGCCTTGAGCCGAGCTGGGTCCTGCAGCAGAGACTTCAACCGCCGTACTGCCAGCCGGTGCTGCTGAGTTCGAGGGCCGCGCCATCGCGGTGAAGAACGGCACTCTTGACCTCACCGACAAACACGGTGTGATCGCCATGGGCGACCTGGCCGATGAGCTCACACTCGACTCCACCGAGGGCGTCGTTGAGGATCGGCAGGCCCAGTTCGCCGAGGCTGAAGGGAGCCGCGTCAAAACGGCCACCGACGCCCTTCTGGGGTTTGAAGAAGACGGCAGCTAAATCCTTCTGGTCGGCCGCGAGGACGTTCAACGAGAAGCGCTTGGTGCGCTGAATCATCCCGTTACTGGTGCTGTCGGAGCGGACGGCCATGACCACCAGCGGCGGCTCGAACGAGCCCTGGGTCACCCAGCTGGCGGTGAAGCCGTTGACCTCTTCCCCTTCAGCCACACCACAGATGAAGACCCCGTGGGGAATCTTGCGAAGCAAGGTCTTCTTGGCGTCGGCGTTCAGTGCCATGGATCAGGCCCTCAGAGCCCAAACTCTAGGAACAGCAGGGCCTTTGCGGGTCTGAGCGAGCCTTCTCTTTCTAGGATCGACGGATGAAAGTCCTGTACCCCGGCAGCTTCGACCCCCTGACCCTTGGGCATCTGGATGTGATCGAACGGGGTTCCCATCTGTTCGATGGCCTGGTGGTTGCCGTGCTGCGCAACCCGGGTAAAAACCCTTGCTTCAGCGTTGAGCAGCGGATCGAGCAGATCCGTGGAGCGACGGGTCATCTCCAACGGATCGAAGTGGCGGCATTCGACGGGCTCACGGTTGAATTCGCCGAGCGCTGTGGTGCCGGCGTGATTCTGCGGGGCCTGAGGGCGTTGAGCGACTTCGAATACGAACTGCAGATCGCGCATACCAATAAAAGTCTGGCTCCGAAGCTGGAGACGCTGTTTCTCGCAACGGCAACGGCCCACAGCTTTCTCAGCAGCTCGGTCGTCAAGGAGGTGGCCCGTTTCGGCGGACCGGTTGGTCACATGGTCCCCACAGGAGTGGCAGAAGATCTGGCGAGGCTTTTTAATCAGTAGTCCCTCCACGCACCCCGCTGATGTCTGAGACGCAGCTGACCTCCGTGCTCGACCAGCTGGATCAACTGGAGGAAGTCGTTCTCGACGGCACCCGGGTTCCCTTCAGTGGCGGGCGTTTGGTCAACGAGCAGGACGCCATCGAATTGATGGATGCCGTGCGGGATGCTCTGCCCGGTCAGTTGGTCAAAGCCGACGAACTGGTGGCCAAAAAGGATGAGTTCATCCAGCAGGCCCGCCAAAAGGCGGACGACATCGTTGCCCAGGCCAAGCAGCAGCGGGATCAGCTGATTAATAGCCAGTCGATCCGCAGTGAAGCCGAGCGGCAGGTGGCGGAATTGCGCGACCAGGCCCGCCAGCAGTGCGAGCAGATGATCGCCCAGGCCCGGCAACAGGTCGCCAAGACAGAACAAGAGCATCAAGCCAGGCTGGCTCAGCTGGAGCAACAGTTCAGCCAGCGCCGTCAGCAACTCGAACAGGAAGGGCTGCAACGCCGCCAGCAGCTTGATCAAGAAGCGATCGAGCTCAAGCGACAGCTCAGCGAGCAACACGAGGCAGCACGGAAGCAGAGCCTCACGGAACTTGAGAAGGTTCGTGTTGAGGCCCTTCGTCTGCAGCAGAGCAGCCAGGCTGAAGCCGAGCGGGTGCAGGGCGATGCTCTGCAGTTCCGCCAGCAAACCCAGCAGCAGTGTGAGGCCCTCATCGCCCGCAGCCGCCAAGAAGCCAGCACGATCCAAGAAGGGGCGAACCGCTATGCGGAACAAGTCCTCGGTGAACTCGAGGATCGTCTGCGGGAGATGGGGCAGGTGGTTGTGGCTGGCAAGCGTGAGCTGGTGAAGCTCCAGGGTGTCAATCCAGCCTCACTGGTGCCGAACCCCGTTGCTGGTCAACAGCAGGCCGTGCCGATCAACCGCGCCCGCCGCGCCGCGGATCGCATTCGCAAGGCAGCCGGAAACCGCTAGGGGCAGAGCGCACCGTTGCGGGTCTGACGCAGCAGTTGTCCAATGACCGTATTGGGGGCGCTGGACCCGTTTGAAATCATGCTGATGTAGCGAGGCCCAGCGGGGGTGTTCAGCAATCCGCTGACGGAGCGCACTCCTCGAATCGTTCCGGTTTTGCCGAAAAACTGACCCTGCAACTCGGTGTCGTACCAGTAGTTGCGGAGGGTTCCACGCTCACCGGCAATGGCCATTGAGGCGAAGTAATGGTCGGCCATTGGGTGCTGCGCCATGCGCAACATCAATGCCACCAGCAGGCGGCTGGTGAGGCGGTTGCCGCGGTCGAGACCACTGCCGTCAACCACCTTGATCCCTGCCATCGGTAGACCTTGGGCGGCCAGCCATTGGCTTGTACGCCACTGGCTTGTGACTTGGTCCCAACTTCCAGCGGCCTGGCGCAGCAGGACCTCAGCAGTGAAGTTGTGGCTCTCGGTGTTCGCCAGGCTCAACAGGCCATGCATGCCGATCGAGCGTTCCTCATGGAGCAACACCGCACTGGAGGGGGGACTCCCATTGGGGGGCGGTGCCACGGTGCTGATGCTGGCCTGTCCTCCCTGACGTTTGATCTCTGCCGCCAACAGTTGTTGAAGGCGACTCGGTGGGTCGCTCACGGCCATCGCCTTGGCATTGCTGGTGACAGCCAGACGCGTAATCGGTGCGCCATAGGCCTCGACACGGTCCTCACCAGGCCAACCTGCCGGCCACCAGCGCTGGGGGGGCTCCTCCTGAAGTTGGATACGGACCGCAGAGGGAGTGGGTGAGCTGCTGCCGCCTTGTCCCAGCGCCAACTTGGCGAAGCGCTGGAGCTGGGGGGTGTTGAAGTCTGGATCCCCCTCACCGGTCAACAGGAGGCTTCCATCGGCCCTACGCCAGAGCCGGGTCGTGAGGCTGTAGTCGGGACCGAGACGGTCCAAGGCCATGGCCGTCGCGACCATCTTTTGGTTGGAGGCTGGGATACGGGGCGTTAAACCGTTCAGATCCGCCAGGAGCCGACCGGAGCCATCGCCAACGCTCACGCTCCAGACGCTGGCTTCGGCACCAAGCACCTGCCGCAGGCGTGTCTGCAACGCTGGACAGCTGACCTGGGTCTGCAGTTGCGGAAATCCCAGTGGAGGCGGTGGAGCAGGCAGGGAGATCGCCCGACTGTCAGGGGCGGCCGCCTGGAGGCCAAGCGAGGGGAACAGCGCTAGGCCAAGGCCAATCAGAACCCCTGCTCGCCGCCCCGCCATGGTCAGGAGGCCCCGAGTTGGAGCCCAGAGACGGAGCCATTGAGCCTGAATTCCCGTCCCTCCAACTCAATGGGAGCACCAATCTTGAGCGTCTGGTTTCCGAACACCACTCCACCGGCTCCCTTGCGGCCCTCCCCTTTGAGCACAAAGCGGGCATCCAGGTTGCCCAATTGCTGTTGGTTGGGATCGGGAGCGGTGACGACCTTCCCATCGGCCAGAACGGCGGCCAGTTGACGCTGCAGAGGAATGACGTCATCCACCGCCACCGAGCCGTGGGGCTGGTTGCGGATCACGATCGAGACCTTGCCTTGCTCCTTTGCAGCGGCGATGAGCGCAGGCGGATTGGCCACCGGGACGTTACGGACATCGACGAACACCGTCACTGGCTGCAAACCGCCGGTGGCTCGGGCGACTGCGCCACTGAGCTTGGGGCTCCACACCACACCGCCAATGGCCAAAACCACAGCCGCCGCAGCCCCCGCATCCACCAGCGAGAAACGACGCGACAACGAAGGCATGGCGGGGAGGCAGAGTTCGAACTGTACGGAGACTGGGCCGCCGAAACAAGCATTCGTGGGAGCTAGTTCTGGAGCCCCTCGATCAGGCGATCAACGGCCTTGAGTCCTCGAGCGACCCCGCCGCCTTCACCCTCAAGGGCGTCGGCCATCTGCTCAGCATCTGGCTTGAGCTCGAAGTCCTTGACGAAGCGATAGCCGTCGGGGTCTCGCCGGTAGAGCTGCCAGTCCAGGGGATAGGCACGTCTGAGTGCGCCCTCCCCGGTGGGGATGAGGGCATAGGCGGACTGCCAGGTGGCGAGGAAGCCCTTGCGACGCTCGCGCGCCACAGTCCCAATCCCCACCGCAGCATCCTCCAGTTTTCCGTTCAGCAGAACAACACTGCCGCGGTGCTGAGCGCAGACGGCTTCAACGTCCTCGTAGTCCGCCGGGGTCGGGGCTACCAGGACCAGAAGCCCATCGCTACCGCCGTCGGCCTGCTGGAGTCGCTTGATTCCGCTGAGTTCGGTGATGCTGCCCGCCTGCTCCGCTGCGTCCCGCTTGGCCAGGGCCGCTGCACCGGCGTCAGGGAAGACCAAACGGGCCTCAGCATGGGCAGGCAACAGCGCTGCCAACAGGCGCAGCGAGACCGGCAGGATGCGCAGTCCTTCAAACCGAAATTCTGCGGTCCAGAAGCCTTTGGCTTGGCTGGCAAGGGCAGCGGCAATCGCTTCAACAGCTTCAGCTTCAGCGCGTCGCAGATCAGCGGGGAGCATCCGGGCCATGTCGTTCGGCCGACCCTAATCAGCCATCACTGCGGCGATGGCCTCCCGCAAAGCGATCGGGACAGGCGCAAGGTCAGCGTCGCGATGCCAGGACCCCAAACTGAGGCGCAGGCCGCTGGAGCTGCGCTCTGGTGCGATTCCCATGGCTTCGAGGATCGGACTGCCGGCCGCCTTGGAGCTGCTGCAGGCCGAGCCGCTGCTGATCCCGTAGCCCAGACGTGACATGGCCCGAACGACGGAGCGTCCGGAGAGGGGCACGCCCTGCGGCGACGCGACCAACAAGCTGATGTGATTCGCCAGGCGCTGTTCAGGATCCTGAAGGGGATCAGGACCGGTCAGCTCCACTCCGGGCAGCTGGAGCAAACCCGTCAGCAGTGCGTCACGCCTTTCAATCAGCGGATCTTTCGTCCCTTGAAAGCGCTGGATGTTGAGCAACTCCAGAGCCTTGGCAAAGCCCGCAATCAAGGGCACCGGTTCGGTCCCAGCACGGATCCCCCGCTCCTGGCCGCCACCGGACTGGATTGGGCGGACTGGCACCTGATCCCGAATCAAGAGGGCGCCAACACCCCGGGGTCCACTGAGCTTGTGACTGGCGACGCTGAGTAAATCAATGGGCAGCGCATCGAAATCAATCGGCCGTTGCGCAGCCACCTGCACAGCATCCACATGCAGCAGCACGCCTGCTTGACGGCAGAGCCGACCGATCAGGTCCATGGGCTGGAGGGTGCCGACCTCGCTCTGACCCCAGATCAACGACACCAAACGGGTCGGTGGCGCGAGCCGGGACTCCAGGACCGCAAGATCAATCAAGCCCTGGCGATCCACCGGGATGCGCTCGAGCTGCCAACCCTGCCGTTGCAGCTGCAGCGCCGCCGCTTCGGTGGCGGGGTGCTCAACCGCAGAGAGCAAGAGCCGAGGTGCTGACCCTTGCCCGTCCCAGAGCTCAGCAGCGGAACCGAGCAGGGCGAGATGAATTGATTCGGAACCGCCGGAGGTAAAGATCAGGTCCCCACTGCAGCCCAGCTGAGCAGCGATCTGTTGGCGGCTGCGCTCGAGCTGTTCGGCGGCGGCCAGGCCGAAGGCATGCAGGCTGGATGGATTCGCCCAGGCCTCGCGATCCACCCGTTGGATCTCCGCCTGAACCTCTGGCGCCAACGGGGTGGTCGCGGCGCAATCGAGGTATTGGCGAAGATCCGAACTCATCCTTCGCGCTCGAAGCGAGCGCGGGTCCGAGACTCCAGGGAATTGGTGGCCAGGGTCACCAGATCATCCAGGGAGGTGCTGTTGAGCAGTGCCGCGACCTTGGCTCGGGCGGCTTCGCTGGGGCAATTGTCCGGGCGGATACAGCCGTTAGCGCAGACCGTCGCGCAGTCGATCTGATCGCCTGAATCGGCGGGGGGTTGGGACTGCTCCACGGCAGGGGGCACCATCTCCGTCTCTGCGGCCTGCCCACGCGCCGCGGCTACGGACTCGGCATCCGGGATGGAACCGTCGAACACATGCTCCGCCGGGCCGTCCATAAAGACCTTGCCGTTCATGGCGTCCCAGTGAATCTGCAGGGGGCCGCCCGGGAGGTCGATACGGGCTGTGCGCTCGGAGAGCCCCAGGCGATGGCAGGCCACCAGGGTGGCGCAGGCTCCGGTGCCGCAAGCGAGGGTTGGGCCTGCCCCGCGTTCCCAGACCCGCATCACCAGATGGGAGGGCGAGAGCACCTCGACGAAATGGACATTGGTTTTCGCCGGGAACGCGGGGTGGATCTCTAGCTGACTGCCAAAACGCTCCAAGTCGATTTCATCGACGGAATCCACAGGCACCACCACGTGGGGGTTGCCCATTCCGGCAGCGGCCACGGCAAACCGCTCGCCATCAATCTCCAGTTCGCCGCTGGGAAGCCCCGCCTCGCCGACCTCCAGGGTCGTTGGGATCTCGCTTGGCGTCAGGAAGGGCGCGCCCATGTCGACGCGAATCGTGCCGTCGGGGAGAAGCTCCGGAACGATCCGGCCCGCCAGGGTGTCGACCTGCCAGGTGCGGCCGGGGCCGTCCCCATCGCAATCGGCCAGGAATCGGGCCAGGCAGCGGATGCCGTTGCCGCACATCTCGGGTTCGGTGCCATCGGCGTTGAAGATGCGCATCCGCAACTCCCCTCCGCCGTTGGGTGGCAGGGCCAGGATCACGCCGTCGCCTCCCACCCCAAAGCGGCGATCGCAGAGCTGAACCACCAGCTCCGGGGTCAAGCCAAAGAGGAAGTCCGTATCGCCCGATTGACGCCCATCGAGCATCAAAAAGTCGTTACCGAGACCTTGGTACTTGCTGAATTGGAACACGCGCGACAGCCTGTGAATGGAGGCCCACCAGTGCGCTCGATCCTATGGGGAGCAGTCGGGAATGGCGGCCAGGAGACCTCGACACCTCCCAGCCAGGAGTACGCCAAATCCAGGCCTGGATCCGCGAGCAGCTGCCCCTGTCGGTCCAGCTCCTCAACGGCAGCAGCGTCACTGGCAGACCGCTCTGGGTTGACGCTTGTTTTCTCGCACTGGAATCGGAGCCCGGCACCCCCAGCTTGCTGATCAATCGCGATGCCATCGCGATGCTGCGGCCCCTCGCCTAACAGCAGCTATGGGAGCATCACTGCTCCACTCCCGATCCGCCCGTGAGCGAGTCCAGCCGCTACCAACCCCAGGCCACTGAGGCCGGCTGGCAACGGGCCTGGAAGGCAAACGGTCTACACAGCACCCCAGAGATCAAGGCCGGCGACGAGGCCTTTTATGCCCTGTCGATGTTCCCCTACCCCTCAGGGAACCTGCACATGGGGCATGTCCGGAACTATGTGATCACCGATGTGGTCGCCAGGGTTCAGCGCTTACGCGGCAAGAAAGTGCTGCATCCGATGGGCTGGGATGCCTTTGGTCTGCCCGCTGAGAACGCCGCCATTGAGCGGGGCGTGGATCCCGGTGCTTGGACGGACCAAAACATCGCCTCAATGCGCGATCAACTCGATCAGCTGGGGCTGTCGATTGATTGGGATCGGGAGCTGGCCACGTGTCACACCGATTACTACCGCTGGACCCAGTGGCTCTTCCTGCAGTTCCTCGATGGTGGGCTGGCCTACCAAAAGGACGCCACCGTTAATTGGGATCCGATCGACCAGACCGTGCTTGCCAATGAGCAGGTCGACAGCGAAGGGCGGTCCTGGCGCTCCGGTGCTCTCGTTGAGAAGCGCAAGCTGCGGCAGTGGTTCCTGAAGATCACCGATTACGCCCAGCAGCTGCTGGATGACCTGCCCAAGCTGGAGGGTTGGCCGGAGCGGGTGCGCACGATGCAGGCCAATTGGATCGGCCGCAGCACCGGAGCTGAGCTCCAGTTCAGTGTGGTCGACGCCAACGGCCAGGTCAGTGGCGAGCAGGTCACGGTGTTCACCACCAGACCCGACACCCTCTTTGGCGCCAGCTACGTCGTTCTGGCTCCGGAGCATCCGCTCGTCCCCGCCCTGACGACGGCGGCCCACCAGACCGAAGTCGAAGCGTTCTGTGACCTGGTGTCCCGCCAGAGCGAACAGGAACGGACGGCGGAGGACAAACCCAAGCGTGGTGTGTCCATTGGTGCCCAGGTGCGAAACCCCGCCAATGGAGAACTGATCCCGGTTTGGATTGCTGACTACGTCCTGGCGGAGTACGGCACGGGGGCCGTCATGGGAGTGCCCGCCCATGACCAACGGGATTTTCTGTTTGCCCGCCAGTACGAACTCCCGGTCAAGCAGGTGATCATTCCCGAGGGCAGTGACGAACATGCCTTTGAGGGTGGAGCCTGGACCGAATCAGGGGTCTTGATCCATTCCCAGGGCTTCGATGGGATGACCAACAAGGCGGCCAAACGGGCGATCACCGAAGCAGGGGAGAAGGAGGGTTGGGCCCGTGAGAAAGTCCAATTCCGCCTGAGGGATTGGCTGATTTCCAGGCAGCGTTACTGGGGCTGCCCGATTCCGGTGATCCACTGCGAGAGCTGCGGTGTTGTTCCGGTGCCGAATGAGCAGCTGCCGGTTGAACTGCCAAGGGATGTCGCCTTCAGCGGCAAGGGGGGCTCCCCCCTGGCCCAACTTGAAAGCTGGGTCAATGTCGACTGCCCCTGCTGCGGCAAACCAGCTCGCCGCGAGACCGACACCATGGACACCTTCATGTGTTCCAGCTGGTATTTCCTGCGCTATAGCGACGCCAAGAACACTCAGCTGCCGTTTGCGAAAGACGCCGTTGACCAGTGGTTGCCAGTTGATCAGTACGTCGGCGGTATCGAGCACGCCATCCTTCACCTTCTCTACTCGCGCTTCTTCACGAAGGTGTTGAGGGACCGAGGCCTCCTTGGTTTCGATGAGCCCTTTCAACGGCTACTCACCCAGGGAATGGTTCAAGGGATCACCTACAAGAACCCCAAAACAGGCAAGTACATCCCACCCGCTGAGGTGGCCGATGCCACGGATCCCCGTGACCCGTTAACGGGCGATCCCTTGGAGACCTTCTTCGAGAAGATGTCCAAGTCCAAGTACAACGGCGTCGACCCAGCGCTTGTCATCGACAAGTACGGCGCTGACACCGCGCGGATGTTCATCCTCTTCAAGGCTCCGCCGGAAAAGGACCTGGAGTGGGATGACGCGGACGTGGAAGGGCAGTTCCGCTTCCTGCAGCGCATCTGGCGTCTTGCCGATGCAGCTCTTGAGCGCGGCCTGAGTCTGGCCGGCGGCGCTGGTTCCCCGGAGTCGGTCGCTGAGCGTCTGGGCTCAGGCGAGGCACTCTCGGAGGCAGAACAAGAGCTGCGCCGTGCGGTTCACACGGCCATCCAAGAGATCACTGACGATCTCGATGGAGACGTTCAGTTCAATACGGCGGTGTCTGAGTTGATGAAACTCAGCAATGCCATGGGGACACATTTGGCTGCGAGCTCGGATGTGCTGGCCTGCGAAGCCCTGCGCACGCTCTTGGTCCTGCTGGCACCATTTGCGCCCCACCTGGCCGAGGAACTCTGGTTGAAGCTCGGAGGCCGGTCTGCGGATGAGGCTCTAGAGAACAGCAGCATCCACACGCAGCAGTGGCCTCAATGCGACGCGTCCGCCCTGGTGCGCGCCACCGTCCCCCTGGTGATTCAGATCAAGGGCAAGGTGCGCGGCAACCTTGAGGTGCCAGCCGACGCCGACAAAGCGACGCTCGAGCGCTTGGCGCTTGAGAGCGAGATCGCAGAGAAATGGCTGGAGGGCAAAGCCCCCAGCCGCGTCATCGTTGTCCCTGGACGGCTCGTCAACCTGGTCCCCTAGGGACCTAGTCGTGAATGAACACGAGGGACTCGGGCTGCCCCCAGTCCCCTTTGGCTGAGATGTGGCGACGGTTGGCGCAGAGGTGCCGCAGGATCCAGTAGAGGGGCTCGGCAGTCTCCAGGGCCAACTTGCCTTGGAGTTCGGCCAGGGTGTGTTCCCGCTGGTCAGCCATCACCATCTCCAACCTGGACTGCAGATCCAGAAGTGCTGCCGCGGCTTTCTTGCCGGCCTCAACGCCAGGTTGGTGGTAGGCGTTGACGTTGACCAACTCGCCGTAGAAGCCCACGGCGCGCTCGAACAGTGCAATCAGGGCACCCAGGCTGTGGGCGTTCAGACGCTGCATCGTGATGCTGAGGTTGAAGCGTCCTTCTTCAGTCAAGGCTGAACGGGTGCCCTGGAGGAAGCCGTCCAAGAAGTCGCCAGGATTCTCACCCTCCAGCGGCGGAATATCGCCTGGGTCCTCGAGCACCTCGACAAAGGTCACGAAGAAGTTGTCGACACCGTCGCGCAGTTGCTGCACGTAGGCGTGTTGGTCGGTCGAGCCTTTGTTGCCGTAGACCGCAATGCCCTGGTGGACGACCTGACCGTTGCGGTCCAACTTCTTACCCAGGCTCTCCATCACCAGTTGCTGGAGGTAGCGGCTGAAGACCTCCAGACGGTCGCGGTAGGGAAGCACAACCATGTCTCGCTGGCCCTTGCCGCCACAGGCGGAATACCAGGCAGCGGCCAACAGTGCAGCCGGGTTCTGATCAAAATCGGCCACCCGAGTGACCGCATCCATCTCGGCCGCACCCGCCAGGAACTCCCGGATATCGGAGCCAATCAGAACGCCTGGGAGCAAACCCACAGCACTGGTAATGCTGGTTCGGCCGCCGACCCAATCGAACATGTCGAAGCGCGCCAACCAACCCGAGTCCTTCGCTTCACGATCGAGCTTGCTGTCGACCATCGTGACGGCGACGGCCTGTTGGGACCAACTTCCGCCGGCTGCCTCAACCGCACGACGCGCTTGAAGCATGCCGATATGGGGCTCGGGGGTTCCCCCGGACTTGCTGACCACAATCACCAGGGTGGTCTTCAGCCGCTCACCAATGGACGCCAAGGTCCGGCGCATTCCATCGGGATCGACATTGTCGAAGAAATGGAAGGGAAGGCCAGCTCCTGGATCCTGAAGGGCCCGAATCATCAAGAGGGGGCCAAGGCCAGAGCCGCCGATGCCGATCCAAAGCACGTCGGTGAAGCGCTGCCCAGAGCCATTGCCGATGGCACCAGAGAGAACGTCGCGACCGAAGGACTCAATGCGATCGACTTCAGCCTGGATGTGAGCTCCACTGGCTGGATCGGGGGCGAGCTGGGGGTTGCGTAGCCAGTAGTGACCAACCTGGCGTTGCTCATCGGCGTTGGCGATGGAGCCGGACTCCAGGGCCGCCATGGCCTGGAAGGCCTGATCAAAACGAGGCTTTAAGGCAGAGAGGGTGGCCGAATCCAGGCCCATGCGGCTGACATCGAGCCAGAAGCCGAGCTTCTCGTTGTGCCAGAGCTGACTGCAGAACCTCTGCCACTGGCTCGCGGGGTCCAGAGCGGGGGCAGAGGGGCGGGAAGACATCAGGCCAGATCAAGCGGTCCGCCCTTTGAACCTATCGGTGAAATCCAATCAGGGATACCCTTTTTGGCGTTTCCTGAGGATTGAGCCGGGACCAGATTGCGACTGTGTGGACCTGCGCATGAGTGCGGCCTCAGGCGAAAGGTCGACCTAGGCTCAAGAAAAGGCTTTTGATTGGGTTCTGACTCTCAATCTGCGCTACGGAAAGCGGCTTCGGCCCCATCGCACCAGGCGCAACCTCTGGGCCTGGCTTGGGGCGGCCACAACGGCGCTAGCCAGCCTGGCGACCTACCCGCTTGTCCAGACCGCTCTGCGCCCCAGCAACGGCGTCAGTGTCGATCGCATCGATAGCAGCAGCCATTCAGACCCAACCAAATTCAGCGCAGAAGAGCTGAAGGAGTTGCAGCGCCGCTTTGGCGTGCATGGACCCCAACCTCGGCTCGCGCGTCTATTCACCCAAGGGGTGGACCAGTTCACCCCCCTTCGGGACCACACGGTGAATCGGTTGCAATCGCTTCAGCCGGTGATCCAACAGCAAAGCCGCCGCACGGGCCTGAACCCGATGCTGTTGGCCGCGATTTTGTTTGACGAGATGCAGCACGCCAAGCCCGGTGAGGATCACCCCTTGGCAGCCCATTCCGGGCTATTCAGCACCCATGGCCCAGCCCAGCTGGGCCTCAGTGAGATGGAGAAACAGGGATTGCTTAGCCCCAATGCCAGTCCCGAGGAGATTCAAGCCGCCCGCAATCAACTGCTCGACCCGGAGCGCAACGTCGAACTTTTGGCGGGGAAAATGATGCGTCTGCTGAAGCTCCTCGACCGGCAGGCCAGTGAGACCAGCAACGTCAGTCGCTCCCACCGTCATGCCAAAACCGTGGCAACCCTCGCCTATCTCCACAACGGCAAACTCGACTACCCAGCCAGGATCCTGCGCTACATGCAGGACCCCGAACTGCACGGCTTGGTCTATGGGCGCCAGCGGCAACCCCTGTCACCGCTGATCTGAAGGGTCTTCAGCAGAGCACCCCAAGGGCCGCCAATCGCTGCTGCAGCGCCTCCCAGTTGAAGCTCCTGGGATCAGCACGCGCTGCACCAAGATCCACATGGCGGTGGGTCGTAATCCGCTCCTTCGGGATCTTGTAGCGGTTCATCCAATCCGCAAGGACGACGGCCATGGCGTCGTACTGGGCGGAGCTGTAGCCACTGTGGGTTTCCGCATCGTTCTCACCATCCAGCGGTGTCTCGAGGCTGAGGTGCAGAGCGAAATTGTTGATAGAGCCAGGAAGCTCTGGATTCAACACCGCCCATTCGCCATCGAAAGCGGAGTAACCCGCTCCATAGGCACGAAATCGGGGGTGTAGGGCTTCAACCGACTCTCCGTTTTCACCGATCAGCAGGTGGTAGCTGACCTGGTCCTCATCCCTTGGGTTGTGCTTAATGAAGGTGTTCAGCGCCGATTGCAGCCCGAAGACCGTCTCATGCAGAACGACAAGCGATGGGGTCGTCTGCAACGGATTTCCAAACGCGTCATAGGGCACGCGCTGGTCGTAGTTGGAGGGGTCGATCTTGACCCGCTTGAGGGTGGAGGGATAGGTCTGCTGCTGCGTCTTTAGACGTGCCACCAGGGCGCGGTCATTCACGCTGCATTGGCGCTGCAGGGGGCTGATCCATGCCGCTTGAGCGGGAGGGAGAGGAGCGGGCCGTGCATTGGCAAGGGGAGCTGGTAGCCGCGCGGGAGCCTGACTCGAACGCTGCCAGAGCGGAATGAGGCTGAGGCCAGCCAAGGCGACTAGGGCCAGCCCCAGTGCACGGCGGTGCGGAATGCGAGTCGGTTGCTCGGGAACGAGCCGGACCATGGCTAGCCCACCCGTTGTTGTAACCAGGCCTCTTGGGCTGCCTGCTGGGCGGTTGTGGGGTTGGCTACAGGCTCGAGTTTGTAGCGCTTGGGCTGCGGTGGATCACTGCAGAGTTGAAGCTCCCGCAGGCTGGAACGACGGGCCATGAGCAGCGGCTGAGCCACGCCAGCACGCAGATGCGTTGGAACGTCCTCGGGCTTGGCCAGCCGCTGGCCGGCCAAGCCGATCAGTTCATCGCCCACCATCAGCCCAGCCCGCTCAGCCGGGCTATGGCGCAAAACGCGTTGAACCACCAGCCGGCCGTCCTTCAGACCCGTGGTCATTCCCGTCCAAGGATCGCTGGACATCTCCGGCTCCAGAGCCAGGCCTACATCCAACAGGTAGCCAGAACAATCAGGATCGTCGACGTCCGTCAACCATTGCTCTAGACGCCCAGCCAAACCGGTGACTTGCCCTTCAAAGGCCTCCAGCAGATCGGACTCCCCATAGCCGCGACCATGGCGACCGTGGCTTCTCCAAAGCTGCTGAACAACTGCGGAGAGTGAGCTCTGATGACGCCGGAGCTCCAGGTCCAAACAGAGGGCGACGACCGCCCCCTTGAGGTAATAGCTGACTTGGCTACTGGCGGAGTAGGCATCGGCCTTGTAGAGCTTGACCCAAGCCTCCTCACTGCTCTCTCTGAGGGTCTGGACCTGACGCCCAGGCGTGAGCAGGTAACGGCTGAGGTCCTCCCCAAGATCACTGAAGTAGTCCTGCGGCGTACTCAAGCCAGCGGTCAGCGGCAGCAGCTGATCGAAGTAGCTGGTGACCCCTTCTGCAAACCAGAGCGTCGGGATCACACTGGCGCGGTTGTAGTCCACCGGCCGAAGTTCCCTTGGGGTCAGACGCCGGACGTTCCACTGGTGGAAATACTCGTGGGCAACGAGCTGCAGCAACTTGCGGTATCCGCTGCTGGTCTCGAGGTTGCGGCGCCCATAGACAAGGACCGTGCTGTCGTCGTGCTCCAGGCCCCCATACCCCTCATCCAAGAGGTGCAGCACAAAGAGGTAGTCCGAACTGGCGGGTCTGGGTTCGCCCATCAGCCGGCAACAGGCCAAACAGACCTGCTGTATGTCCTCGAAGAACGTCGGATACCGATCGGCGAACCACACCGCGCAGGCGGGATCTGAAAACCAGGTCACCCAGCGATGGGGAACACCCAGGACCTCGAACGGATGCGACTGGTGTGGACCGGCCTCGATGGGGCTGTCGATCAGCTGATCAAACGTTGTCGCGAGCCAAGATCCCGTGGCATCCGTGGGCAGGGGAACAAAGGCATTCCAGCCATTGGGCACCACGCAGGTCAGGCGGTGGGGACTCCAGCGCTGACCCGCCACCTCGAGAACCACCGCCGCTAAGGCGAAAAAGCCGTGGTCCTGATCCAGATGACAGGTGCGAACCGTCAGCTCCGTGGCCATGACGGCATAACTCAGCACCAGCGGTCCCGCGTCTGGATCGCAATCGATCTGCCAGGTACTCGGATCGGTGCGGCGCACGGACCGCTCAAGACCCTGCTGAACAGCCTTGAAGCCCTCCAGCTGCTTGACGTAGTCGCGGATCAGGTAGGAGCCGGGTGTCCAGCCGGGTAGTGAGACCTGTTGCTGAGCTTGGGGAGAGGAAATCTCCAGCCGCACATGCACCAGGTGGCTCTGAGGGTTGCTCAGATCAAGCTGGACCTGAACCAATCCCGTCATCGTTCAACCGTCAGCTGATCAATTCAACTGAAGCGTTCGACAGCTCCGCGGCAGCGGTCTGAAGGGCCTGGAGTGCGGCGTAGCTGCGGGTGATCTGTCCGACGAGCTGCTGAACGGAGTGGGATCGTCCGAGCCGCTGCAGATCGCCCACCAAAGCCAAACGTCCATTGGACTGACGGCACCAACCCAATTGCTGCTCGGGGTTCACCTGCACCCAGAGGGTGACCGCCTCCTGCTGGTCGGCAAAACCCTGGAGCTGGCCGCCCCAGTAGACCGCGTAGCCGAGCTCCTGGAGAGCCTGGGCCAGAAGGCGCTCATCCGTAAGGACCGTTGGCAGGATGGAGAGATGGGACATGGCCAGGACTCCACTTTTCCAGACCCTAGCGGGAGTGGATTGGCCGTCCAGTGGCCTTTGCCACCGGAGCATCCGATCGTCACCAAACCGCCCCTGCGCTTGGGGGTCATGGCCTCCGGGTCGGGCAGCAACTTCGAGGCCCTGGTCCAGGCCTGCCGCTCCGGGCAACTCTCTGCCGAAGTGAGCCTGCTGATCGTCAACAAACCTGATGCAGGTGCCTTGAGGCGGGCCGAGGTCCTGGATGTCCCCGCACAGGTATTGGACCACCGGAACTACCCATCGCGGGAGGAGCTCGACCGTGCGCTCGTCACCTCCTTTCGTGCCGCGCAGGTGGACCTGGTGGTGATGGCCGGCTGGATGCGAATCGTGACGCAGGAACTGATCGAGGCCTACCCAGAACGGCTGATCAATATCCATCCGTCGCTGCTGCCGAGTTTCCGGGGGGCGAAAGCGATCCGACAGGCCCTCGAGGCCGGCGTCACCCTGACGGGCTGCACGGCCCATCTCGTGGAATTAGAGGTGGACACAGGGCCGATTTTGGTGCAAGCCGCCCTTCCGGTTTTTGACGGGGACAGTGAGGCCAGCCTGTCCGAGCGAATCCATCAGCAGGAACATCGGATCCTGCCCCTGGCCGTCAGCCTGGCTGCCCAGCGCCTTGGGCTTTGCGCTCAGGGATAGAAGGGCAGCAGCGGGAGTCCCGTTTCAGCGGGCAGGCCCGCCATCAGGTTCAGGCACTGGACCCCTTGACCGGCTTGGCCTTTGACCATGTTGTCGATGGCGCTCATCACGATCAGCTGACCGGTGCGCTGGTCCACTTGAACCGACAGCAGCGCCCTGTTGGTCTGGCGCACCCATTTGGTCGAGGGATAGGTGCCGACCGGTAGAACCTGCACGCAGGGGGCGTGGCGATAGGCCGCCTCGAGCAGCGTTGTGCAGTCCTCCGCGGTCAGTCCTGGATCGCGCAGTCGGCCATAGACCGTGGCGAGTAGACCGCGCACCATCGGCGTGAGGTGTGGAGTGAACTGCAACTGAATGCTCGTACCCGCGGCGCGGCTGCAGAGCTGCTCGATCTCACTGGTGTGGCGGTGCCCCACGACGCCGTAGGGGGAAATGCCTTCCGAGGCCTCCGCCAGGAGGAGATGCTCCTTCGCGGCCCGGCCGCCGCCACTGGTGCCGGTCTTGGCGTCGATCACGATGCCGCTGGTCTCAATCAGGCCCTGCTTCAAGAACGGGGTCAAGGCCAACAGGCTGGCGGTGGGGAAACACCCAGGAGCCGCCACCAGGCGAGCCGCAGCAATGCGCTGCTGATCCCACTCCACGAGGCCGTAGACGGCTTCCTGGCAAAGGTCCGCGTCAGTTCTGGGGAAGCTGCTGGCCTCGGAGGCATAGACCTCCTTCCACTGATCCAGGGAGCTGTAGCGATAGTCAGCGGAGAGGTCGACCACCTTGACCCCACGCTCGAGTAGCGCAGGGGCGAGGCGGGAGGCCAGGCCATTGGGAAGGCTGAGGACCGCGAAGTCAGCGGCCTCGGCAATCGCATCCACCTCCGGGTTCTGCACCACCGGATCGCCTGGCAGTGGCAAAAACGGAGTGAGCTGACTCCAACGCTTGCCGCTGCTTCGCTCGCCCCCCAGGAAGCTAACGGTCAATTCCGGATGGCCCTGGAGCAGCCGGAGGGTCTGCAAACCGCCGTAGCCCGAGGCCCCAATCACGGCGACGCGCTGACTTGCCATGGCTTGCACAGGGGAAGGCCGATCGTACCGGGCTCTATAAAAGTGTCAGTGCACCTGGCCGTCGGGCCCGCCTTCCCTGAACCAGCCCCTGACTCAGGACTCGTTTGTCTTCGATTCCATCGCCGACGGTCTGGCCGCGATCCGCAATGGCGAAATGGTCGTGGTGGTGGACGACGAAAACCGGGAGAATGAAGGGGATCTGATCTGCGCTGCCCAGTTCGCCACACCGGAGCAGATCAACTTCATGGCCACCGAGGCGCGGGGCCTGATCTGTCTTGCGATGGAGGGTGAGCGTCTCGACGCGCTCGACCTGCCACTGATGGTCGATCGCAACACCGACAGCAATCAAACGGCCTTCACCGTCAGCGTGGACGCAGGCCCCGAGAACGGAGTCTCCACAGGCATCTCAGCGGAAGACCGGGCTCGCACGATCCAAGTCGCCATCCACCCGGGGACCCGTCCGAACGATCTGCGCAGGCCGGGCCACATCTTCCCCCTGCGGGCCAAGCAAGGGGGCGTGTTGAAGCGCGCCGGGCACACCGAAGCGGCCGTCGACTTGGCACGGATGTCGGGTCTCTATCCAGCAGGCGTGATCTGTGAGATCCAAAACGCCGATGGCTCCATGGCCCGGCTGCCGCAATTGGCGGAGTACGCCAAGCGCCATGGCTTGCGCTTCATCAACATTGCGGACCTGATTCGCTACAGGCTCGATACGGAGCGCTTTGTTCGGCGCCAGGCCGAAGCCATGCTCCCGAGTGCCTTCGGTCAGTTTCGGGCGATTGGCTATCGCAACGAGCTCGATGGTTCGGACCATGTGGCCATCGTTAAAGGCAACCCAGAACACTCGGCAGGTCCCGTCTTGGTTCGGGTGCACAGCGAGTGCCTCACCGGCGATGCCTTCGGCTCCCTGCGCTGTGATTGCCGCCCGCAACTGGAATCCGCCCTGCGGATCATCGAGGAGGCCGGCGAGGGCGTCGTGGTCTATCTCAGACAGGAGGGCCGGGGCATCGGCCTGATCAACAAACTCAAGGCCTATTCCCTGCAGGACGGCGGCTTGGACACCGTCGAGGCCAACGAACGACTGGGCTTTCCGGCGGACCTGCGCAACTACGGCGTCGGAGCGCAAATCCTCAGTGATCTAGGGATTCACCGTCTCAAGCTGATCACCAACAATCCGCGCAAGATTGCAGGCCTCGGTGGCTACGGCCTTGAGGTGGTGGACCGGGTGCCCCTGGTGATGGATCCCGGCCAGCACAACGTCAATTACCTGCAAACCAAACAGGCGAAATTGGGGCACTTGATGGACACCGCCGCCGTCCAAGGACCAGCGGCAGTCCTGGCCTGGAAGCCGAGTTCAGGCCAGGACGAGGCCAACAGTGCGAGCTTGTTTCAGCAGCTCTCCGACTGGGCCGAGCAGCAAGGATTGGAGTTGGAGCGGGAAGAACACTCCCGGGTGTTGGCCCTGATGGATCAGCCGGAATTGGCCGTTCTCGTGAACGGCGGAAATTCTGAAGGCCTGCGACAGATCCTGAGAACCATGGCGGACTGGCCGGAGACCCAAAGCGTGAGCCTGTTGTTGGCGCCCGATGCGCAGCGCAGCTCACATCCGAGCAACACCCTGGAAGCGCAGCGGAGACCGCTCCAGGAATTGCGCTCGGGTCAGGCGGGGGTCCCGTTTGAAAGCGGAGCCCTGCTGCGCTGGTGTTGAGGGAGTGGGGCTGCTGGGCAGCCCCGACCAGCGATCAGCCTTGGATCGTGACCTTGTTGATCCGGCTGCCGTTCTTCAGCGCCAGGACCACGTCCATGTTTCCGGTGTGACCGAAGACGGTGTGGACGCCATCGAGGTGAGGCTGGGCCTCATGGCAAATGTAGAACTGTGAGCCACCGGTGTTCTTGCCGGCGTGGGCCATGGCCAGGGTGCCGGCCTGGTGCTTCTGAGCGTTGATCTCGCAGTCGATCTGATAGCCAGGACCACCGGTGCCGGCCATGCCGCGGGCACCCTCACGGCTGTTCGGGCAGCCGCCCTGGGCCATAAATCCGGGGATGACACGGTGGAAGGCCAGGCCGTCATAGAAGCCGTCCTTGGCCAGTTTCACGAAGT
>VMBT01000084.1_pt1 | contig 58853 bp, 55 predicted proteins | sample 4404301 | NCBI WGS metagenome assembly VMBT01 (sample SAMN12238535, study PRJNA552566) | marine metagenome | isolation source: Coastal seawater | place: USA: coastal Georgia, Sapelo Island | collected 2008-08/2009-08 | reverse complement strand
TGCAGGACCTCCGGAAAGAGGACAAAGAGGCATTTGAAGCTCGTCTGGATGGTCTGGTTGATACGCTGTTGATGAGTTATGAGAAGAGGATCTACTACTGGGGAAGCGAAGGCTACGTCAAAGGTAAATATGCCAACGACCTGGCTAAACTTCGTCCGGCGAAGCGAGATTCGGCTCTGCTGATTTTCAAGGAGAGTGTCGAATTGGAGGGAATGAAGACCGACGATAAAGTACCTATCTACTATGTCGAAGCTGCGGTCAAGGAAGTGGAGCAAGAGGACATCACTTTGGAAGAGCTCTATGAGATCTACTTTAAGATGCTCGATATCATCAACTACCGACTGGATAATGCATCCAGCGATAAGGAGAAGAAAGAATGGAACTTTGCCAACGACGCGGTGAACTCCATGATGAAGAGCTTCCTCGAGTGTGAAAAGCTCGTCGAATACTTCAAGCCGAAGATCGACGCCGACAAAACTGATCTGGCTTTGCTGAAAAGAGCTAGTTCGCTCATGAGCATTGCCGGTTGTGAGTCAAACGACTTCTACATTGAAGTAGCAGAGCTCATCTACGGAATCGAGCCAAGCAGCGAAAGTGCACTTGCAATTGGTAAAGCACACCACGCGAAGCAACACTACGACCAAGCGATCGAGTTCTACCGTAACGGTGCTCGTGGAATGGAGCAAGGTGAAGAGAAAGCAGAGGTGCTGCTTCGCATCGCAAACATCCAATACAAACGCGGCAACTACGCCAGCGCAAAAGGATACGCGAACGAAGCCATCGCTAATGATGCAGCAAACGGTGCAGCTTACCTGATCGTAGCACAGTACTACGCGAACAGCGCGAGCAACTGTACTGCTGACCACATCGACGGAAGATCGGTATTCTGGGCTGCAGTGGACAAGTGTATCGAAGCGAAGAACGCTGATCCTTCTGTGGAGGAAGATGCGAACAAACTGATCGCTGTGTACGCTTCAAAATATCCGAAGCAGGAAGACGCCTTCTTCAAAGGATTCACTCAGGAAGATGGTTCGAGCTACCTGGTTCCTTGTCTTGGAGTGAACACCATCGTTCGATACAAGAAATAAGTCTTGACAACAAATACGAAACGGCCGATATGGTACATCCTGGGATGTCTGTCGGCCGTTTTTCTTTTTAGTCGATGCTCCTCAGGTACCAGTAATGAGGAGATCGAGAAATACCAACAACGCTCTGATAGCCTTTCGGTGGAAACGGCCACGGACGTTACGATCCGCTACACCGACTCGGCACGTCTCAAAGCCATCATCACCGCTCCGCTGATGGAGCGTTATCCAGATGCAGATAAGCCTTATTTGGAAATGACCAAGGGTCTGAATGCAGAATTCTACAACAAGAATGGACAGGTAGTGAATTGGCTTCGTGCCAACTACGGGGTGCACTACGAGAAGGACAAGACCATCGAACTGCGCGACAAAGTTCAGGTGCGTAACAAGTACGACGAGCAGCTGGAAAGTGAGGAATTATACTGGGATCAGGCCACTAAAAGGATCCATACCGATAAATTCGTAAAGATCAAACGCCAGGATGAGCTGATCTATGGTGAGGGTTTTGAGTCCAATGAGACCTTTACGAAATACAAGATCATCAAACCGAGCGGCAGGGTAAAACTTAAAGAGGTGGAATCCGAAGGGGATTCAACACAGGTATCAGAACCATGAGAAGATTCGTAGAGATCGTATGGTTGGCAGTCGCCGCCATTGCAGCAGTTGAGGCGTATATGGCCTTCAAAGATTTCGGATTCACGCAACGGACTTACGTGATGATCGGCGCATTTTGTGTCGCACTATTTATGTACTCACTTCGGAAACGGCAACGGCGCAATTACGAGCAAAGAAAGCAGGATCGTTCCTGATTCTCAGAATTTCGGACAATTACAGTTCTTGGGCTTGTTCTTCGGTCGATAGCGATGCTGACCGCAAGAAGCGAATCCAACTGCAAAGGCTGCCAGTAAAATGAATATTCCGAGTTTTCTTTTGCTCATTGGGCTTCAAATGTATTCGATTTAAACAATAGATTTGCCTCGACCTCTAGTGATCAACGCAAATCTCGACGAATTATGATGAAGCATCTTCTCATCTACTTGAAAGGGCTGGCCATGGGTGCAGCCGATGTGGTACCCGGAGTTTCCGGTGGAACTATAGCATTCATCACCGGGATCTACGACGATCTCCTGTCTTCGATCAATGCGGTGAATTTCAAAACACTCAAGGTTCTTCGGAAAGACGGGATCAAGGCGGCCTGGAAAGAGATCAATGGAGCATTCCTACTTCCGCTGTTCTTAGGTATTGCCACGAGCTTTGTGACACTTGCTTCCATCTTCAAGCAATTACTCGATTCCTATCCGCACTTGCTATGGGGATTTTTCTTCGGATTGATCCTGGCCAGTATTTGGGTCGTGTGGAGAATGGTAAGGAATTGGGACGTAGTTGCAGTCATCGGGATCGTGGTCGGTACTCTGATCAGTTACTATTTCACGACCATGGAACCAGGTGGGGGAACAGACCAACTTTGGTTCATATTCATCGCAGGTGCCATCGCGATCTGTGCAATGATCCTTCCCGGTATCAGCGGTTCGTTCATCCTTCTGCTTCTCGGTGTATATGCCGGAATGCTGGATGCGGTGAGTAGCATGGACCTGATGTTCATCGGAGTGTTGGGCGCAGGAGCGATATTCGGCCTGTTGAGCTTCTCACGCTTCCTCAAATGGACGCTCGATAATTATTACGACGTAACGGTAGCGGTGTTGATCGGTTTCCTGATCGGTTCGCTGAATAAGATCTGGCCTTGGAAACAAACAGTCAGCTATAGAACGAATAGCCACGGTGAACAAGTGCCGTTCATTCAGGAGAATGTGATGCCCACTGCCTATCAGGAGCCACAAGTGGCCATGGTGATCATTCTTGCCATTGTTGCAATGGCCGTCATTTTCGCATTAAGCCGATTCAAACCTGCCAATGACTGAACGCAAGAATCTGGGACTGCTCGGTAAGGATATTCAACGATCCAATAGCCCTGCTTTGTTTGCCAGATTCTTCCAAGAAGCCGGATTGAAAGATCTGAGCTATGATCTCTTCGACCTTTCCGGACCTGAATTGATCCCGGACCTACTTGCGGAAGAAGATCTGTTGGGGTTCAATGTGACATCTCCCTATAAAAAGGAGATCATCCAACATATTGATTCACTCAGTGAAGAAGCCGCATTGACCGGAGCCGTGAATACCGTCGTTTGGAATGATAATATCTGGATCGGTCACAATACTGACGTGATCGGTGTGCGAGCCACCCTTGACAAGCTTGATCTCAAACCCGATTACCCGGCGATCATCATGGGAAATGGCGGAGCATCCAAAGCTGTTCAGTATGTGCTTAAGGAAAGAGGATTTGAATACAGGGTCTTCAGCAGGATCTCCAGGGATGGGTCTTTCAGGTATTATCAGCTGACCAAGGATATGGTCAGGGAGTCGCAACTCATCGTGAATACTACCTTGCTCGGCAAACCGCCTCACGAGGATAAGATGCCTGCGATCCCGTATCTGGTACTCACCGAACAGCATGTGCTCTTCGACCTGAATTATATTCCTTCCGTCTCCGCTTTTATGAGAATGGCGGACAAGTATGGAGCTCGTTCGATCAATGGCGACCTTATGCTTGAATCCCAGGCACGAGCGTCCTGGGAGATATGGAAAGAAGCCCTTTCCATGGAAATACCGGGCAAAAGCTAGTGAGCTTCCAGCCAATTGGCTCCTTCACCGACCTCAACGATCACAGGAACTTCCAACGGCATGGCGTTTTCCATCAGAGGAACAACGACCGCCTTCAACTGATCCAATTCAGAATTGTGCGTGTCGAAAAGCAATTCGTCATGTACCTGGAGGATCATTTTCGATCGCATATTGAGTTCGTGCATTTTCTCATCGACCTTGATCATGGCCAGTTTGATCATGTCGGCGGCACTACCTTGGATCGGTGCGTTGATCGCGTTGCGTTCTGCAAAGCCCACGACCGTACGATTCTGTGAGTTGATATCACGTATGAATCGTTTCCTACCCACCAAGGTTTTTACATAACCGGTCTCGCGGCAGCTTTCGATGGTCTTGTCCATGTATGACTTGATACCCGGGAACTGCTCGAAATATGAGTCGATGATCTCTTTGGCTTCCGTACGCGATATTCCGATCCGTTGGCTCAAACCAAAGGCAGATATCCCGTAAATGATCCCGAAGTTCACTGTCTTGGCACGTCGGCGCATTTCCTTGTCCACTGCGTCCAGATCCACCCCGAACACGCGAGCTGCGGTCGCAGTGTGAATGTCCAGACCGTTTCTGAAAGCCTCGATCATGCCCTCATCTCCACTTACCGATGCAATGATGCGCAACTCGATCTGACTGTAGTCGATCGCAACCAGAGTGTGGTCATCATCTCTCGGAACGAAGGCCTTACGTATCCGGCGACCTCTCTCCGTTCGGATGGGTATGTTTTGCAAATTCGGGTTGTTGCTACTCAGGCGACCGGTAGCCGCAACTGCTTGCGCAAATGAAGTATGCACCCTTCCGGTCCTGGGATGGATCAGTTGAGGGATCGCATCCACATACGTCGACTTCAACTTTCGCACCTCACGGAATTCCAGCACTTTGGCAGGTATTTCATGTTTGTCTGCCAGCTTCTGCAATGTCTCTTCGTCGGTCTTATATTGACCCGTACGCGTCTTTTTCGCCTTTGGATCCAGATGTAATTTGTCGAATAGAACTTCTCCAAGCTGGCGCGGAGAAGCAATATTGAATTGTACACCGGCTGCTTCGTAGATCTCTTTCTCCAATGCAACTGCTATACCTTCTAATTCCTCACTGTAGGTGCCGAGGAAATCAGCATCAACCCGAACGCCCTCACGCTCCATTCGAGCGAGCACCGGAATGAGTGGAGTCTCTACTTCGTCGAGAACTTTCCGAACGTCGTGTTCCTTCAACTGTGGTTCAAGCTTCTCTTTCAGCTGAAGAGTGATGTCCGCATCTTCCACGGCATATTCAGTAGCCTTGTCGACCGGAACCGTTTCAAAACTCAATTGATTCTTCCCCTTTTTACCGATCAGAGAAGTGATAGACACCGGCTGGTAATTCAGGTATTTTTCCGACAGGAAGTCCATGTTATGTCGCTGATCAGGTTCGATCAGGTAATGGGCCAGCATGGTATCGAAGATGGGCCCTTCGATCTCTATGTCGTAGTTCCAAAGTACCTCTATATCGTACTTGGCATTTTGCAATACTTTTTCAATCCCCGAGTTCGAGAAGAAAGGTTGAAATTCCTGTAAAACGCTCTTGGCTTCTTCCTGATCTCTTGGGAAGACCAGATAGTATCCTTTGCTCTTTTCCCAGGAAAATGCACAACCGAGGATCTCGGCATCCAGTGTATCAAGTGAAGTGGTCTCTGTATCAAAGCAGACTACCTTTTGCTCGAGCAGTTCACTCAGCAATTTTGCCCGCTCAGCCTCATTTTCGACCGCTTTATAGTCGTGATCCACGTTCTCAATGTTCAGGATCTGTGTGGTCTCGACGGGAGCAGGAGTCGCCGTGCTTCCCGAAGTTGGCATGTCGCCAAACAGCGACTGCTGACCACCATTGGCTATCATCTGTGGATCTTCACCAAGAACTCTTCTGAACATGGTGCGGAACTCGAGTTTGTTGAAGAGCTCTTTGATCTCATCCTTATTCGGCTCTTCTAGAACCAAGTCCTCCACGTCAAATGGAACCGGAGCGTCTGTCAGGATCTTAGCAAGCTTCTTACTGATGAATGCCTGCTCCTTGTTGTCTTCGATCTTCTCGCGGAGTTTCCCTTTGATCTCATCGGTATGCTCGTACAGGTTTTCCATGCTCCCATATTCCTTGAGCAGGTTGGAGGCAGTTTTGGGTCCGACTCCCGGAACACCCGGGATATTATCTACAGAATCGCCCATCAGCCCGAGGTAATCGACCACCTGAGCTACGTTATCCAGACCGAATTTCTCACATACCTCTGCAGGTCCCCAGATCTCGGCTTTCTTGCCCGATCTGCCCGGACGATACATTTTGGTTTTTTCGGTCACGAGTTGCCCGAAATCCTTATCCGGGGTCATCATGAATGTTTCAAATCCGTGATCTTCTGCTTGATGGGCCAGGGTGCCGATCACATCATCGGCCTCATATCCTTCTGCTTCGAGAATGGGTATTCGGAAAGCCCTGATGATCTCGCGGATATATGGTTCACTCAGTTTAATGTCTTCAGGGGTCTCATCCCGGTTGGCTTTATAGAAGCTGTGCTCCTGAGCTCTTAAGGTCTGTGATTTATGATCGAATACCACAGCGATATGTGTGGGTTTTTGATTTTGGATCACATCAAGCAATGTATTGGTGAACCCAAAGATGGCACTTGTATTCAAACCATAAGAAGTGATCCTGGGGGTTCTGATGAATGCGTAATATGCACGGAATATCAACGCGTATGCGTCAAGGAGAAAGAGTTTTTTGTCAGACATAGGGAATGATTGCTCATCAAATTAACACATATCTGCAGCAACTTCCATCATTCACCCAGCACTACTTCGCGGAGTGAGTCTTTTTCAGCAGCGTAAGCACATGTCGGTCGATCGGAAAGGTTAAAAGGTCAGCATTTAACTCGCTGATATCTTGCCATTTAAACCTAATGCTATGATCTTGGCCAACTTCAGTTTTTTTCGGTAGCTCATCAATGTTGGAAGTCACTCTGTAGTAGACCGAAACCACTTGTTCCCGATCACTGAAGGCACTTTTTTGGAAGAAGTCCGTGGTGTAGAAATGATCCTGGATCTCGATCTCCAGACCGGTCTCTTCAATGAACTCTCTTCGAAGCCCGTCGTGCAGACCTTCCCCATGCTGAAGACCGCCTCCCGGGAATTTCACCATGTGAAGGCCACGCATTTGTTCGTCAGCTATCAAAACTTTCGTGCCATCCATCCACAAGCCATATACACGAATGTTAAATTTGTCGACCATTGCACAAATCTATTTGCCTTGCCATGAAGAAAAAACTACTTACCAATTGTCTGCTTATAAATGAAGGAAAGCGTACGGAGTGCGACGTGTTGATCCAGGACGGAAGGATCGCCAAGATCGCCGGTTCCATATCTGATGACAGTGCTGAGGTTTTGGATCTCGGAGGTAAATGGCTGATGCCCGGAGTGATCGATGATCAGGTTCACTTCCGCGAGCCAGGCCTTACGCACAAGGCAAATATCTTTACGGAATCGAGAGCGGCAGTAGCCGGTGGTACCACCAGTTTCATGGAAATGCCCAATACCAAACCTCCTGCGCTCATTCAGGAAAAATTGGAAGACAAATACCGGATCGGGGCAGAGACTTCCCTGGCCAACTACAGTTTCTTCATGGGTACGTCGAATGACAATTTGGACGAAGTCCTGAAAACAGATGGGTCAAAGGTCTGTGGAGTCAAGATCTTCATGGGATCCAGCACCGGAAATATGCTGGTGGACGATGAGCGAACGCTGAATGACGTGTTTTCTAAATGTCACCTCTTGATCGCTTTGCATTGTGAGGACGAGGCCACCATAAAGGCGAACACCGAGAAGGCGATCGCCCAATGGGGTGAGGATATCCCTATGCGGCAGCACCCGATAATCCGGAGCAGAGAAGCCTGCTACCTTTCATCACATACTGCTGCTGAAATGGCAAAGAAGCATGGAACGCGAATCCATATTCTGCATCTGACCACAGCGGAGGAACTGGCGTTATTTGACAACTCTATTCCACTCAGTCAAAAGAAGATCACCTCAGAAGTTTGTGTCCATCATTTGAGCTTTAGCTCAGAAGAATATGATACGCTGGGTTCGAAGATCAAATGTAATCCGGCAATTAAGGACCCTTCCGATAGGGATGCGCTATGGGCCGCACTTCTCGATGATCGATTGGATGTGGTAGCAACGGATCATGCACCGCATACGGCAGAAGAAAAGGCCAATTCTTATCTGAAAGCACCTAGTGGATTGCCCTTGGTTCAGCACAGCTTGCAAGCGATGCTTGAACACGCTTCTAACGGCAGGATCTCGGTAGAGCGAATGGTTGAAAAGATGTGTCACGCACCGGTGGAGTTGTTCCGCATTGTGGACCGTGGCTATGTGAGAGAAGGATACTGGGCAGATCTTGTGGTCGTTGATCCGAACAAGCCGCAAACCGTTGGGAAAGACAACCTATTTTACAAATGCGGATGGTCGCCGTTTGAAGGACGAACATTCAGACACAGCATTGCACACACCTTTGTCTCCGGACATCACGCCTTCGAGAATGGTACATTCAACGAGGCTCAAATGGGACAGCGACTCTTATTTAACCGACATCATTGATAAACAGGATGCGAGGTTTGATCTCTATACTTCTCTTGAGCATTTCCTGGGTTCAGGGTTCTGCTCAAGAAGCATATCTCCGACAAGTGAATACCCTCGGGAACGAGTTCTATCCCAACGAACCTTCCACCTGCATCGGCAAAACCGATCCATCCATACGCATCGCTGCGGCCAATATTGACCATTACTACCGCTCGGCTGATACGGGAAATGTATGGGATGCTATGCTCATGGGTAGTGCATTGGGAATTTGGGGCGACCCGGTGCTACATGCCACACCGGATGGCTCTGTCTATTACACACACTTGTCGAGAACACCCGGCAAAGAGGAGCACTACGGGTATATAGATCGGATCGTGGTTCAACGCTCCGACAATCAAGGAAAGACATACACACCCGGAGTTGGAGTAGGCCTCAACGGAGATAAGCAACAAGACAAACCGTGGATGTCGAGCGACGATTGGTCGACCAGATTCAAAGGCAACCTGTATCTCACCTGGACAGAATTCGATAAGATCAATGACAGTAAGAGCAAGTACAAAAGCAGGATCCGTTTTTCGCGCAGCGAAGGGAAGGATAAGGGTGATGTGTGGAGTCCGGCTGTCACGGTCTCGGATGTCGAAGGTAGCAGTATGGACGACGATAGATCGCTGGAAGGTGCTACAACAGCTGTTGACCGTGAAGGGAATATCTACTGTGTGTGGGCGGGTTTTAACAAGCTATTCTTCGATCGTTCCACCGACGGCGGTAAAACCTGGGGAACAGACAAGGTCATCGCCGAGCAGAAGTCGGGCTGGGTCATGGAGATCGATCATGTGCACCGATCGAACGGGATGCCATTCTTGCTCATGGATAATTCACAGGGAGAGCACGATGGAAGATTGTATGTTGTGCATGGTGACACTAGCGGGAAGACCGGAGCAGATGTGATGTTCACATATTCGGATGATCGGGGAAAATCCTGGAGCACGCCACGTGTCGTTAGAGGTACCGCTGATTCGACGATCGCCAATGACCAGTTTTTGCCAAATGCATGCATAGACCAAAGGACGGGAGAGCTGTTTGTCCTCTACAGGGACCGCAGCGAATGCCCATTCAACATCTTTACCCATACAACATTGGCAAGCAGCACCGACGGTGGAGAAACCTGGAAACTTACCCGGCTCAGTCGGGAAGCAACCGCGCCAAGAGGAGAGGACCTCTTCTCCGGAGACTATATAGACTTGGATGCGCATGATGGACATTTTAGCGCGGTATGGACCGAATACGATCGGTATTCACGCGTATGTGCGTATTCGTCATATGGCGAATCCCCAACCCCACAGCCTAGACCAAAGCGTTTGTCCTACTTTGTGGAGAAAAGCAGAGGTCGGAAGGATCTCTTTGTGTACCGGGACGCCTCAGTTCTTTGGCATGTGAAAACGTATCGAAAGCGCTTGTTCGGAGGTGAAAAATACCTGGGCATTAATCTGTTTCACGAGAAGAATATCGGGAAAACGGATATCAAATTCGCCGACCCTTCTACGATCTACACGAGAGATGAGATCCCCCGCGGATGGCGCAAGCGGAATTATCTGGTCATCTTCGGAGAAAAGGATTATGCTACCGTGCATCCATTGCAGTAAAACGACACTTGCGTCTGAAACACTTGATTTTACTGCATTTTCCGCCTTTGAGGATCTTTTTTAAGTGTTCAAAATGGGTCCCGATCTCAGCCTTAACTCACTTCCATGGAATTGCGTTGACTTTTCGCAGTAAAACCGCTTATTTTGCGGACTATTTTTTAACGGAATGGCAGCAAAGAACAGAAACGAGGAAACCGGAGTAATTCTGAAGATACAAAGACAGACCGGATGTCTGCTTTTGATAATCGGTGCAGCGATGCTTGCATTCGTACTTACGGACCTTTTCAAGAGTGGTCCAAGTGCGTTCAATCAAACACAGAACGTCATCGGAGAGATCGCGGGTGATAAGGTCGACTACAACGATTTCATGGCAAAAGTGGATGAGCGCAGGGATCTTTACATCACTAACGATCCTAACCGCATACCCGACGATAAATCACTTCGTGAAGAAGCATGGAATATCCTGGTCAACGAGAAGATCGTGAAAAGTCAGCATGACGAATTGGGTCTTACTCTATCAGCAGAAGAATTCAGTGATGTGACCGTTGGGAACATCCCGCATCAGCGAATCGTAAATGCATTCCAGAATCCGGAGACCAAGACCTACGACAGAAACCGTTTCATCCAATTCCTCGAGAGTGATATCCAGGAGGATGACCAACTGCGCAAGCGTTGGTTACTGTTCTTTGAGGAACCTATCAAAGAGGAGATCGTCGCTCAGAAATACGATAAGTACGTAAAAAGTGGTGTATTCTATACGACTTTGGATGCCAAGGCCATCATGAGTGAGGATAATGAGATCAGCGCTCAGGCTGTTGGACTTCCATATACGCAGATCGCGGATTCAACAATTACGTTCAACGATAAAGAACTCAGAAGATTCATTGCTGATCATCCTGACAAGTTTGAGCAGCAGGCATCTCGATCTATCAAGTTCGTGGTAGTGAACATCTTCCCATCTTCTGAAGATTCAGCGAATGTTCGCAAATGGGCGTATGATTATGTCGATCGTTTCAAGAAGGCAAAAGACGACAGCACATTCGTGAATATCCACCGTAGTGAAACTCCATTTGATCCGGCTTACAAGCCACGTGGAACTTTCGCTTCAGATGTAGAGGATGCGATCTTCGCTGCTGATTCAGGAACAGTGATCGGGCCGATCTACCAGGAAGGTGTGTGGTCATTGTACAAGATCGCCGATGTAAGCGAGGACAGTATCGCACGAAAGCGTGCTCGTCACATACACATTCCAGTTATGGGTGCTACCGACCAGGATACAGCAAAAGCATTGGCTGACGCCAGAGCAAAACTTGCGGAGATCCGTTCGGGTGAAACTACCTGGGAAGAAGCTTCCAGAAGTAACCTCGATGGAACAGGCCGTAATGGCGGAGACCTCGGATGGTTGCCTAAAGAAGGGATGGTATTCAAGGTATCTGAGGAACTGCGCGACAAGATATTTGCAAATGCAAATGGTAGCGTGTTCATTTCTCAAGAGCGCGATGGTGCTCATATTGTGGAAGTGACGAGCAATGAAAGCAGCAAGACTGTCCAAGTTGCTGTTCTGAACAGAACGATCACTCCGGGTAATGAGACAGACCGCGCTGCAGAACGCGAAGCAGCTGAGATCCAATATCAGGTAGAACAAGGAAAGGACTTCAACGAGGTCGTTGAAAATGCAGGATATACTGTTCGTGAAGGAACGAAGATCCGTGAAGACAACCAGGTTGTTCCGGGTATTCAGGAGCCAACCACGATCGTGCGTTGGTTGTACGAAGACGATACCCGTACCGGTGACGTGAGTGACGTTCTCGATCTGAACGATCGCTATGTTGTTGCACAATGTACCGAGATCCTCGAAGAAGGTACCATGGAATTGGAGAACGTTCGCGATGCGGCTACCATCGAATACTTAAAAGACAAGAAAGGTGAGATCCTCAGCGAGCAAATTGCCGCTGCAAAAGCTAAAGCGAGTGATCTTGAAAGTCTTGCTTCAGCGCTGAACACTGCAGTTCGACCAATTCCGGTTCTTTCATTCACATCCAGCTCTATTCCAGGTATCGGTGTCGATCCTGAACTGGTCGGAGTGATGTTTGGACTGAACGAGCAGGAAATGTCTGAGCCGGTTGCAGGAAACACCGGAGTATATGTTCTACAGGTTACCGGTTCTATTCCGAAAGGAGATGACATCGATCCGGAAGCTATCCGAGTGCAGAAATTCGGAGAATTCATGGGAACTGTTGACGCGAAGATCCTAGAGGCATTGCAGAATGCAGCGGAGATCAAAGACAAGCGTTACAAGTACTTTTGATCATAAGATTTTGAAATAGAAAAAAGGGAGGTCGGTTTCGATCTCCCTTTTTCATTTATTGGTCAGATCATTTTTGGCATCGGTTTCGAGGCTCCATTTTAGATAATCTTTAACAAACTGTTGATCAGTATTTCTGCTCGTTGGCAACCGAACTCAGACTGATTCCGTCTTAATGGTACCGCCTATGCGATCACTTCTTACCACCGCCGTCCTGCTTGTTTGCTCTTTTTTAGCTGTTGCACAGCTTCAAGTCGACATACCCGATTCGGATCTTGAGATCTGTGTGAACGACACGTTGGATCTGCAAGTGAATATCAGTGGAGGGTCTTATTCCAAACTCGAGTGGAACGCCGGATTTTGTTCGTTTCTCTCAAAGAGTTCCACCACTACAAAGGCGCTGGATTTTGCAGCCAGTGGAATGAACTACTACGACCATATCTATGTGGTGGTAACGGACACGAACAATCAGCAATATAAGGACTCGGTGCGAGTTCAGGTGAAGATGCTGCCGCGTGTGTTGTTGAAAGACCTGAACGTGTGTCAAGCCGAAGACACCATCTGGCTGGATGATGAGCTTGTCCTGATCCCGGCGAATCCCAATCTTGGTAAAGAAGCATGGTACTGTAACAATTGCAGTCCTGCGTATTGGCCTCGGATCCTGAAGGACAAATACGAAGGAGTCAATGGCCTTGATAAATACTACCTGACCATAGGCGCTCGTGATCTTGACATGGGTATGTCCAATTCTTTGGAGCTGGATCTCACATTGAACTTCGCCAATGCATTTGGGTGCAGCAATGAGGATCGAGCTAAGATCACAATAAGAACCACACCGATCTCAATGTTCGATTCGGCAATGCTTTCGTGGGGGAATGATACCATAAATCTGAACAAACTGTTGAAACCAAAACCAGGTAGCGGTAGCTGGTCGATCGATGGAGTTCGTTCCGGTGATGCATTACGCACCACACTGCAGGATTCGTTGCTATAACTGTCCCGTATTCCAAGCAAATACATAGACAGCACGAACATGAAGTACCGACTCGTGTATTCGATGACTGATACTTCAGGTTGTGAGGGAAAGAAGTATGTGTTCTTCAGGATCAGCAACAGCTTCAACGCGAGTATTGATCCAAGCGCTTTAGGAGCGATATTCAGAAACGGGGTTTATCAGATGTGCGCCGAGGACAAGGATATACACTTGCGCACGAAAGGCTATGCTACACTCGGGAAATGGACTTCCGACATATTCAAGATCGAAGGGGATGTATTGAAACCAGCCGAGAGCACTTTGAAGCAACGAGGTAGTATAGTCTACACCACCACTTACAACGGGTACAATGCCACCGATTCCATCGGTTTGGAACTTGCCGCTACGCCAAAGTTCACTTGGCGAACACCCGATACTTCCATATGTCGAGATTACGTGGAGATGCCTTTGAAAGTGAAGACCAAAGATGTATTTCTGGTGGAGTGGAGGAGTTTGAAGCATGCCACACTGAATACGAACAAGGGAGACTCCGTTTGGATGGCAGCAACTAACCCTGAAGACACGGCCGTACGGGCATTGATCTATATCATGGCGAGAGGAGAGAGTTTGTTATGTCCATTTGCAGATGAGGTCTTTTCACTCACAATGTGCAAGACTACTGGTAGTGTTCAACCGGAAGAGGTGAAAGCCTCACGCATCATAGCAGAGAATCCTACTCACGGTTCTGCAGTCAGGGCGCCAGGTGTAGAAGGTGAAGTGACTTTCTATACATTAGATGGGCGTCTCTTGTCTGTCATGAAGGCAAACGCAACTTCGATCGACCTTTCTCCGGGGATCTATATTGCAGTATTGGGCGACGAGCACAACGCTGTTCTGCTCGCTCAGCGCGTTATAATTTTATCGGATTAAGTACCTTGCATCTCACTTTAGAGATGTCCATGAAGTACTCTTACAACAAGCAAGGAAGTGGCAGATCTGTGATCTTTATTCATGGGTTTTGTGAGAACCGGACCATGTGGAATGATTTCGCTCCACTTCTGGCCACTGACCATGAGATCATCACCATCGATCTACCCGGATTTGGTGAAGCTCGGGATCAGGATGTTCTTCACCTTCGTGAAAACGCCGATCATGTCATCGGATTGATGGATGAGTTGAATGTCGAGAAAGCTGTCGTTGCCGGACACTCAATGGGAGGGTACGTTGGATTGAGCATGTTGCAGCACCACAGCCATCGCCTGCTGGGATTGAGCTTGTTCAACTCACATGCTGCTTCTGATTCGGAAGAGAAATCACAGAACAGATTAAAGAGTATCGACTTCATCAGATCTCACGGAACTGAGGACTTCTTCAAACTATTCGTTCGCGATCTACTGTCTGCAGAGAATGATCACCGTGATGAGTGGATAAATGAACTTCTCGAAATGGTGAGTGTCACACCGCAATCCTCCGTGATCGCTTCTATGTATCGCATGATGGAGCGTGTGGATCAGATCGATCTGGTCCGATCCACCGATATGCCATTGCAGATCATGATCGGGACCAGAGATAAGATGTACAACGCCGATGTGGTGCTGGAGCAATTTGCCACAGGGAAGAACATCGATGTGAGACTATTTCCCAGTGGTCACCTCGGTATAAAAGAAATGCCCGATGAGTATCACCGGGCATTTCGAGAATTCATTGAGTATGCTGCGCTCTATTCGGAGCGTTTGTCATCAGCCTCTTCCTGATTATCAGCAATTTCAGTTTCTGCTGATTCTCCATTGTCGGAAGATTCAACGGTAGATTCTTCTACAACCTCATCTTTTGAAGCTTGAGTTTCATCTTCTGTCGCATCTTCCTCTTCAGCGCCCTTAGGTTCGCCATTCACGAAAGAATCGTACGTGGTTTTTGAATCAAATGGACGTTCACCGATCAATCGTTCCAGGTCGCTTTGGAATAGGATCTCTTTCTCGAGGAGTTCCTTGGCCAAAAGCTCTGTTTCGTTCTTGCGCTCTTCGATGAGTTTCTTGGTTCGCTCGTATGCTTCACTGATCAATGAGCGAACTTCCTCGTCGATGAGTTCCGCCGTTTTCTCTGAGTATGGTTTCGTGAAACCGTACTCACCTTTCGGATCATTGAAAGAGACGTTTCCTACTTTGTGGTTCATGCCGTACAACGTCACCATGGCATAAGCCATTTTGGTGATACGCTCCAGGTCGTTCTGAGCTCCGGTACTGATCTTGCCGAAGAAAACCTCTTCTGAAGCCCGACCACCAAGAGTCATACACATGGAATCCAGTAGTTGTTCTGTACGATACAGGTATTGCTCCTTAGGCAAATACTGAGCATATCCCAATGCTGCCATTCCCCGAGGAACGATACTCACTTTTACCAATGGATCAGCATGTTCGAGGAACCAGCCCACAATGGCGTGACCGGCTTCGTGATATGCAACGATCTTTTTCTCTTCCGGACTGATGATCTTGTTCTTTTTCTCCAATCCTCCGATCACCCGGTCGATCGCATCCTGGAAGTCCTGCATCTCAACTTGCTTCTTGTCTTTTCGAGCAGCTATCAATGCAGCCTCGTTACAGACGTTGGCTATCTCAGCTCCCGCAAATCCCGGAGTCTGAGCAGCTAGTTTCTTGGCGTTAACTTCAGGAGCAAGTCTCTTGAGCGGTTCGAGGTGAACCTTGAATATCTGTTCACGACCATTGAGGTCGGGTTTGTCAATACCGATCTGGCGGTCGAATCGTCCCGGACGAAGCAACGCCGAATCCAGAATATCCGGACGGTTGGTTGCTCCCAGAATGATCACACCCGTATCTGTTCCAAATCCATCCATCTCGGTCAGAAGTTGGTTCAGGGTATTCTCACGTTCATCGTTCGCTCCTTGCATGGCACTTTTGCCCCGTGCTCGTCCGATGGCATCGATCTCATCGATGAAGATGATACAAGGTGCTTTCTCTTTTGCTTGCTTGAAGAGGTCGCGCACACGTGATGCACCAACTCCTACGAACATCTCCACGAAATCCGACCCTGATAGTGAGAAGAATGGTACATCAGCCTCACCGGCAACAGCTTTCGCCATCAACGTTTTACCTGTACCCGGAGGGCCTACCAGGAGAACTCCTTTAGGGATCTTTCCTCCAAGGTCTGTGTATTTCTTCGGGTTCTTGAGGAAGTCCACGACTTCCATGACCTCGACCTTGGCTTCTTCCAGTCCTGCAACATCCTTGAAAGAGACATTCACTTTCGTGCCTTTTTCAAAGAGCTGTGCTTTCGACTTTCCAATGTTGAAGATCTGACCGGCTCCACCACCAGATGGGCCACCCATTCTACGCATCATCAAATACCAGAAGAGGAAGAGTAATGCGAAGAATATGATCCAATTGAATATACCGTCGTACTCCTTCTCTGTGGTAGTATCTATCTGAAGACGATCGTTGATCGCAATGTCTTTCTGTGCTTCTTCTATGTCGGCATCGAAGGTCTGATAGTCCCCTATATCCTTCATGGAATAAGTTGGGCCTGAGGGATTTGAAAGGATCCCACGTTCCTGTACTTTCTTCTTGTGCTGGTCGGTGAGTTTTGCGCTATCTGTGAGATAGATGTCTGCACGCTTTCGGTTCACGACCACGATCTTCTCAACCTGTCCTTCACGGACCATTTCAAGCAATTCACCTTTACTCAGCTCCTCTGCGCTTTGCATTGGGAACAGGAGCATGGCCAGGAAAAAGATCCCTATGATCGCATAGATCCAGTAGAAGTTGAACCGTGGTCCACGATTCTCAGGCTGTCCGGACCCTTTGGGATCCTCCGGACCTTCTCTTTTGAATACGATCTTGGGTTTTTGATTTTTATCTTCTGCCATTTCTAATGTTGTTCAATTATTACCTTCTCAACGCACTAATAACAAGCGGCAGCCCGAAGTGTCGCGAAGGTAGTGCAATATTTAATTGCCTTTAACTACCGGTGAAGGGCAATAGTTCTGCCAAAAGGATAAAAAGCCGGTTTTTACTGATGAATGTATGAACTCCACTCTCAGCAGGTTGATACGTCAGGTTATTGGATGTCAGTTCGTGCCATTACGTCAGATTGACCGCCAATCCCTCAATTCGTCTAATTTTGTCGCAAAAACACAGTCTATGTTCGATACGCTCAAACCAAAGCTTCAAAAGGAATTGGAAGACATCCGGGAAGCCGGATTATATAAAGAGGAACGCATCATCGCTTCTCCTCAGGATGCAGAGATCACTTTGCAAGATGGAAGTAAAGTGCTGAACTTCTGTGCAAACAACTATCTCGGATTGTCGTCTCACCCGAAAGTGATCGATGCCGCAAAGCGAGCCATTGATTCGCACGGTTATGGGATGTCATCCGTTCGCTTCATCTGCGGAACTCAAGACATTCACAAAGAGTTGGAACGCAAGATCAGCGAGTTTTTAGGTACGGAGGATACCATTCTTTATGCAGCGGCATTCGACGCAAATGGTGGTGTTTTCGAACCCATCCTGGGTAAGGACGATGCTATCATTAGTGATGCATTGAACCACGCATCCATTATTGATGGTGTGCGCTTGTGCAAGGCTGCCCGTTATCGATATGAGCACAACAATATGGATGATCTCGAGCGCTGTTTGAAGGAGAGTCAGAGCGCTGAGAACCGCATCATTGTTACCGACGGGGTGTTCAGCATGGATGGTACCATTGCCCAACTCGACAAGATCTGTGACCTGGCCGAGAAATACAATGCCTTGATCATGATCGACGAATGCCATGCAAGTGGGTTCATTGGAAAGACCGGAAGAGGAACGCATGAGCATTGTGATGTGATGGGACGCATCGACATCATTACGGGTACACTTGGGAAAGCACTCGGTGGTGCAAGTGGAGGATTTACCTCCGGTAGAAAGGAGATCATCGATATTCTCAGACAACGTTCGCGTCCATATTTGTTCAGTAATACAGTTGCTCCTTCGATCGTCGGGGCATCGATCGCTGTATTGGATATGCTTGGTGGGACCACTGAGCTTCGCGATAAACTGGAAGACAACACGACCTATTTCCGACAAGCCATGACAGACGCCGGATTTGATATCAAACCGGGAGTGCATCCGATCGTACCGATCATGTTATACGATGCAAAGCTGTCACAGGACTTTGCGTCCAAATTGCTCGATGAAGGGATCTACGTGATCGGATTCTACTTCCCGGTTGTGCCAAAAGGACAAGCAAGGATCCGTGTACAAATGAGCGCAGCGCACAGTCGTGAGCAACTAGAAAGAGCAGTCGCGGCATTTGTCAAAATTGGTAAGGAACTCAACGTGATATCCTGATGGAAATAGATCTTAACGGAAAGAATGCCCTGGTATGTGGCAGCACGCAGGGAATCGGACGTGCCATAGCGGAAGAATTCGCGAATAGTGGTGCCCGGGTCACTCTGGTTGCTCGGAATGAAATGAAGCTTGTTGAAGTTCGAGATCAGCTCAATGGAGAAGGCCATGACTGCATCTGCGCCGACTTTTCAAAACCCGATGAACTGCGAAAGGCTTTGGCAAACAGCAATACCGATTATCACATACTCGTGAACAATACAGGAGGCCCTCCGGGCGGTCCTATCACAGATGCAGAAACCGATGCCTTTGTCAGTGCATTTCAGCAACATTTGCTTTGCAATCATATTCTCGTTCAGCATTGCATACCCGGAATGAGATCAGCGGGGTATGGGCGTGTGATCAATGTGATCAGTACCTCAGTGAAACAGCCATTGAATGGGCTTGGTGTTTCGAACACTATTCGAGGTGCAGTGGCTAATTGGTCGAAAACGCTTGCCAACGAGCTTGGTAGTTTTGGGATCACAGTCAACAATATTCTACCCGGTGCTACCGAGACTGAGCGCTTGAGCTCCATTATTTCGAACAAAGCTGCCAAATCAGGCAGTAGTAAAGATGAAGCTTCACAGAAAATGCTCAGTGCAATTCCGGCTGGAAGATTCGGCCAACCGGAAGAGTTAGCATACGCAGCTACCTTCCTGGCATCCGACAAAGCGTCCTATATCAACGGAACCAATGTGGTCGTCGATGGCGGTCGCACCTCCAGTTTGTGATCATGATCAAGGCCTGGATCAGAGCATTTCGACTTCGCACCCTGCCTCTGGCACTTGCATCTGTCGGCTTGGGTTCTGTTTTGGCTTATGGCCATGACTCCTTCCACAAAGACGTACTCATATGGACCATTGTCACAGCCTTATTGCTACAGATCCTCTCGAATCTGGCCAATGATTATGGGGATTATGTGAAAGGAACAGATGATGACGTGCGCGCAGATCGCGCATTGGCAAGTGGTCAGATCAGTCCGGGACAGATGAAAACAGCCCTTTGGACTTTTGTGCTGCTTTGTCTGGGAAGCGGAGGCTATCTCATCTATCTGGCCTTTGGAGTCCCTGACCTTCGCTCGGTGATCTTTTTCCTCACCGGAATTCTGGCTATCACAGCAGCGTTGAAGTATACCGTGGGTAAAGGTGCATATGGATACAATGCTCTCGGTGATGTGGCAGTACTTGTCTTCTTCGGATGGGTGGCTGTGAGCGGGACCATGGTCCTGCATGAAGGGAATGCTGATAATATTTGGATGTCGCTTTTGCCTGCCACTGCTTTTGGGCTATTGTCGGTAGGCGTTTTGAACATCAACAACATTCGCGACATCGATGGCGATAAGTCGAACGCAAAGATCACGGTAGCCGTCAAACTCGGCCGACGCACCGCAGAGCAGTACCAGATGGTGACAATACTTGCGGCGTTCCTGCTCGGTGCGCTCTTTCACTATTATCACGGAGAGCTACTGGTAAGTTATTATGCGCTGTTCCCGGTGTACTTCTGGCATTGGCTCCGACTCAGGTCATTTGATCACAGCGACAGACCGGTATACAATCGCGCACTCAAACAGTTCGTGCTGCTCAACATATTATGGGTAGTGCTGTTCAGTATGTACTCATGGTGATCAAGCGAGTTCAGGTATTCAATCGAAACATTCACTTTCGCAAACCTGCGAAGACTTCGCGCAACGTATTCACAGAGCGCTCGATCAATATTATCAGGCTGACAGACGAGAATGGTATTCATGGTCATGGTGAAGCCGCGCCACTTTCGTTATTGAGTGTGGACGATACGCCAAACTATGATAAGGCACTACAATCAGCTCTGAGCGATTGGTATGAAAGTTCTGAACGAAACGAGTTCGACTTCAGCCATCTTCCTTCTTTGCAATTCGGTTTGGAAACTGCCTTGTTGGATCTTAGAAACGGAGGCACCCATACATTATTCGATCAGCAATTCACTCAAGGTGAGCCCATCAGGATCAATGGGTTGGTTTGGATGGCTGCGCTCAATGATATGAGGACGGAAGCACATGAAAAGGTCAAGGCAGGTTTTCAATGTATCAAGCTCAAAATTGGTGCTCATGATTTTGACCAGGAGCTGGCCTTGCTTCGTAAGCTACGAGCGCAGCACAGGGAGCTCGAGATCCGACTCGATGCAAATGGAGCATTTTGGATGGAAGATGCGCTCACAAGGCTGGAGCGATTGGACGAATTTGACATCCATAGCATAGAGCAACCCATACGTCCCGGTGAATGGGAAGCTATGGCTGATCTGTGTAGTAATTCACCGATACCTATTGCATTGGACGAGGAATTGATCGGAGTAACAGGTGCCCGACAGCATGAGCTTCTGGAAGTGATTCAACCACAATACATCATACTCAAGCCAAATCTTATCGGAGGTTACCGGGCAGCCGATCATTGGGTGGAACTGGCTGATCGATATGGATGCGGATGGTGGGCGACATCAGCTTTGGAATCCGATCTCGGACTCAACGGAATTGCTCAATGGGCCGCATCCAAGCATCCGGATATGCCACAAGGACTAGGCACAGGTTCACTGTTTGTCGACAATATACCCTCTCCATTATATGTGAAGGATCAGGCTCTGCATTATGATAAGGCAGGTGCCTGGGATTTGGAGGACTTTCTCTCGGATGCTGATCTGATTTTCGAATTGAAGGATCAATAACTTGGATAAACAGACATTAAAGGTACACGGAGCTCTCATCACGGTGTCGCTCATCTATGGAAGCACATATTCCATAGCCAAGGGGATCATGCCGGATCTCATTGGACCATCCGGGTTTATTCTTCTTCGGGTAGCTGTTGCGGCGTTCTTGTTCTTTTCTTTTCACCGCGCATTTGTTCGGGAAAAGGTCAGTGACCGAAAGGACTTCGTTCGACTGTTCATCGCAGGATTTTTCGGAGTGGCTACCAATATGCTGTTCTTTTTCAATGGACTGGCATTTACCAATGAGCTCAATGCCAGTGTCTTGATGTTGAACGCACCGGTATTCGTCCTGGGCTTCTCCGCGCTTTTGCTCAAGGAGAAACCGCATAAGTGGCAGATAGCCGGTGTATTGATCTCAGCCGTGGGTGCTGTCTTGTTGATAGGAGGGAGCGCACTCGAATTTGATTCTCGTACAGCGCAAGGGGATCTGATGATCGTGATCAATGCGATCAGTTTTGCCTTCTACTTGGTCTATGTTAAACCACTGCTTCAAAAGTATAGTGCTGCTACCATCACCCGTTGGACTTTTGCATTTGGAGTACTCATTGTGCTTCCGTTTGGGATGCCGGAGTTGATGGCAGTGGACTTCGGGGCATTTTCACCGAGAGCCTGGGCGAGTTTGGCATTTGTCGCCATAGCGACGACCTTTTTCGCATACTTCCTAAATGCCTGGGCCGTTCAAAAAGCATCACCTGTTCTGGTAGGTTCTTACATCTACCTCCAACCCGTCATTGCCACTGTGATTGCGCAGTTTTTGGGTAAAGAAGTCCTCTCTTTTGAAAGGGTTATCTTTGCTATGCTCATTTGCACAGGGGTTTACCTGGTGGGCAAATTCAAAAGACGCACATGATCCGATCCATGACAGGCTTTGGACAAGCCAAAGCAGAAAGCGAGAACTATCACATTCGGATAGAGATCAAATCCCTCAACGGGAAGTATCTCGATCTGAATATGCGCATGCCGCGTAGTTTGAACAGTCGTGAAGTGGAACTGCGTCAGCTTTTCGGCGGTCAGCTTAAGAGGGGAAGCATAACCGTGAACATCTACCTCGAGGACAAGGGTGCCGACAGTGTAGCCATGAAGCTCAACGAGGATCTTGCTCGCAAGTATTATCGGGAGCTTGAGAAGCTGGCTGATGATATGCAAGCCGACAAGACAGGCCTGTTCCGATCAGTATCTCAAATGCCAGAAGTGTTCACATCATCAGAAGACGGTATATCCGATGCTGATTTCGAAGCGGTCTGTGATTGCTTCAAGCAAGCGGTAGAACAACTTGACCAATATCGCATCAAGGAAGGTCAGGAACTCCAGGAATATCTGAGAGGTCACAGTAAAAAGATCGGCGCGGAGTTGTTGCCAAGCATCGCAGAGTATGATGCAAGCAGGAGAGAAGAGGTCCGCACGAGGTTGAGAAGTGGATTGGATGACCTGGTGAAACAAGGAGAAATGGACGAAGGTCGATTCGAACAAGAATTGCTGTACTATCTCGAGAAATATGACATCACCGAAGAAAAGAACCGTCTGAAGTCACATTGCGATCTGTTCAATCAGGAGTTAGAAGGAAATTGCAGCGGCAAGAAGCTTGGCTTCATCAGTCAGGAAATGGGTCGGGAGATCAATACCATGGGTTCCAAGGCATATTATGCACCGGTTCAACGGATCGTGATCGATATGAAGGAAGAGTTGGAAATGATCAAGGAACAAGTTCTCAATGTACTCTGATCTTTAGGGCGCTTTACTCGCTCAAACGAATTATACTTCGTTACTTTGCCCCGTGGAGAAAGTCATCATCTTTTCAGCACCATCCGGATCCGGTAAAACCACTGTGGTTCGTCACCTATTGGAGCAGATCGATGATCTCGAATTCAGCGTAAGTGCAACCACCAGACCACAACGTGAACACGAAGTGGATGGAGCGGATTACTACTTCCTGAGCGAAAATGAATTTCGTCGCCGAATCCAAGCGGGAGATTTCCTGGAATACGAAGAAGTGTATCCCGGAAGGTTTTATGGTACTCTCAAATCTGAAGTGCAAAGGATCTGGGATCTGGGTAAGGCTGTGGTGTTTGACGTGGATGTCATGGGAGGCATCAACATCAAAGAACACTACGGTCAGAAGGCACTTGCGATCTTTCTCCGAACCCCATCATTTGAGGAGTTGAAGAATCGCCTCGAAGGTCGAAATACAGAGAATGCCGATGAGGTGAAAAAGCGTCTCGATAAGGCAGAATATGAGTTGGGCTTTCAGGAAAAGTTCGACATAGTGTTGATTAACAACGTTTTAGAACATACTTTTACAGAATCTGAGAGTATAGTGCACTATTTCCTCAAGAATTAATATGCGTACAGGTTTATTTTTCGGTTCATTCAATCCCATTCACACAGGACACCTCATTGTGGCTCAGTTCATTCTGAACCAGACGGATCTCAACGAGATATGGTTTGTTGTATCTCCACAGAATCCATTGAAGTCCGGCTCGGATCTGATCGACGAGAAAGACCGTTTGAAAATGGTGGAACTGGCCATAGAACCGCAACCTCAGTTCAAGGCTTGCAGCGTTGAGTTCGACATGCCGCGCCCGTCTTATACCTTCAATACATTACAGAAGCTCGGAGAAGATCATCCCGATGAAGAATTTGTGTTGATCCTTGGATCGGACAACCTGGAGCACTTCGACAAGTGGAAAGAGCATGAGCAGATCCTGCTCGACTATGATCTGATCGTGTACAATCGCGATTCAAGTACCGGTGGTGACTTTGCTAAGAATCAGAAGGTACGTGTGATGAAGGGACCTATGCTGAACATATCGTCGACGCTCGTTCGCTCGTACAAGCGCATGGGTAAGAGTGTCAAATTCCTGGTTCCGGAAGTCGTGGAAGCGTATCTGGACAAACTCGAAGATTAAGCCTGATCAGGCGATCTGATCTTCCTTCAAAAATCTTTTCATCCAACTGTCCCGTATGCGGATCAAGGGAGCTTTAACCCAATCACCTTTGGTGAGAACGGTTGTGTTAACGATCTGTGTATCTCCCGACCAAGTTCCATTTTCGATCATGGTGCGAGCCGTGGCAAGATCGGTCTGCTCAATTTCTTCGTCCGTGACGAGATAGATCCTTGTACGATTGAACAGGTCGAGATCCATGGCAGCGTCTATGTCGCGCATGACTGCAACAGAGCTGTCGATGCTACATCCGCTTGCAGCTGCTTTTTCCTCATCCACTGTGAGTACGATGAAGCGATGATGTTTGATCTCGTGCCCCGCAAAAAGATCGTTTCCGTGGGCTGCCCATTTCTCGCAGAATTTCTCCAGTGTCTCGGAGATCTGCTGCTCTTCGGATTTCTTCAATGGGCGTTTGGTCGTATAGATCCAAACTCTTCCGTGATCTGCTATGGAATTCCAGTGATTCATATTGCTTTTAAAGATCCTCTGCTCGGGCTACCAATTCTGCCAGATCGAGGACTTCTACTTCGTCTTCTTTGTTAAAATTCTTTACACCGTCGCGCATCATGGTCATACAGAACGGACAGTTCGCCGCGATAACCGAAGCGCCTGTTTCAAGTGCTTCTTCAGCGCGTTCGATATTGATCTCTTTGTCACCCTTTTCGGCTTCTTTGAACATCTGCGCTCCACCTGCTCCACAACAAAGCCCTTTTGCTTTGCAGCGCTTCATTTCTTTCAATTCTGCATCAAGAGCCTGAAGCACCTTTCTCGGGGCCTCATAAACTCCATTTGCCCGACCCAGATAACAGCTATCGTGGTAGGTGATCTTCTTTCCTTTGAAGGCACCACCTGAGACTGTCAATCGTCCCGAGTCGATCAGCTCCTGGAGGAATTGGGTGTGATGTACCACCTCGTATTCACCTCCAAGTGCAGGGTATTCATTCTTCAACGTATTGAAGCAATGTGGACACGCCGTTACGATCTTCTTGATATCATAACCATTCAACACAGCAATATTGTTCATTGCCTGCATTTGAAAGAGGAATTCATTTCCCGCACGTTTAGCAGGGTCACCGGTGCAACTTTCTTCTTGACCTAGTATGGCAAATGAAATCCCGGTATGATGCAGGATCTTCACCATGGCTTTGGTGATCTTCTGTGCTCGTTCATCGAAGCTACCTGCACAACCTACCCAGAACAGCACTTCGGGTGCTTCTCCTTTTGCGGCCATTTCGGCCATGGTCGGTACTTTTATCGGTGTATTACTTTCTGACATGTATTTAGAAAATTATGCTGAAACGTCGGAGTATATTGAACGCAACAACGATCAAGCCGATGATACCGAGCGTTTCCTGATTTTTTGCCAGTTGCTCGAACCGGCGATTAATGTCCCATTTCAATCCGAGACTGCGATGTATAGCAGAGATATTCACGAATCCCTGCACAAATCCGATCCCTATCATCACTGCTGCGCTTAACAGTCGCCAGAAGAATCTGTAGTGACTGAAGAGGAGGTCGATCAAACCGAATAGTCCAATAAAGAATATCACTGTTCCGATCAGACTTCTGTATGGTCGGATGTCTTCAATTCGGCTAGCGCTTTTTGGGAATTTGCGTGAAAGCAGATTCTCCGCAGCTATAGCCGAGGCTAAAAAGAGCGCTATGTTGAAGAACCAGAACATCTATTAATCTTCGAATACCTGAATGGGTTTGTTCTTAGTGACGAATTCCGTGAATTTTCCTTTGAACCGTGTGGCTTTCACTTTGTGATTGTCGATCCAATGGTAGTTCCCTCCCCTTGGTTTGTTCATGAGGATGTGGTGGAACTTGAAACCGTTCTCGATCAGCCAGTTTTCGGTGATCGCGCGCAGGTCTTCGGTCCGACTGGTAAAGAAGGTAATGATATGCCCTTCATCATACCATTTGTTACAGATCTCAACCGCACCATCGTATGGTTTCACGACTTTCATCCGCTGGGGATCTTCATTCGGGACATCGTCGGTGATCGTACCGTCGATGTCGATCATGTAGTTGACCACTCCGTCTTTCAAGACCGGACTGAGAATTTCTCCGTCCTTTTCGTGCTTTTTAAGTGTACTCATGGTTCGTGGTTTATGCTTGGTTGGTTGTAAGGTCGTTTTTCCATTGGTCCCTGTCCGAAGGTGGGAACTGCCATGGAGCGCCGTTGTTCTCCATATTGGTGAACATCATGTTCAGCTCCTGAGGGGCGCTACTTTGTTCCATGACCAGATACTGTCGCATTTGCATGATGATGTCGAGAGGGTCTATGTTCACAGGACAGGCATCCGTACAGGCATTACACGATGTGCATGCCCAGAGTTCCTCCTCGCTGATATAGCTGTGTAAGTTCTTCGATTCGTCATTCTCCAATTTACCGTCACGGATCTTCCCGAATTCTTCGAGTCTGTCGCGGGTATCCATCATGACCTTACGCGGGGAGAGCAATTTGCCGGTCTGGTTAGCCGGACAAACACTTGTGCACCTGCCACATTCAGTACAGGAGTATGCATTCATGAGATTGGTCCAAGTCAGGTCGTTGACATCCTTGGCGCCAAAGCTCTCCGGAGGAGGTGCGTCTTCTGCCCCTTCGACCGGCATACCCATCATCATCTTCACCTCGTTGGTGACAGATTCCATATTCGGAAGCTCACCTGCGGGTTTCAGTTTGGAATAGTAGGTATTCGGGAAGGCGAGAATGATATGAAAATGCTTGGAAAAAGGCAGGTAATTGAGGAATGCCAATATTCCGATGATATGGAACCACCAGGCTATTCGTTCAATGGCAATGAGCGTGCCGTCGGACATTCCGTCGAACATCGGGAATAGCATACTACTTACCGGGAAAGCTCCCGAACTTGAATAGTGATCGGCCCCGTGTTGTTGCAGGGTGTAGTCGGCCGCATTCATGATCAGCAATGCCAGCATCAGTACGATCTCGATGACCAGGATATTGGTAGCGTCTTTTGTAGGCCACCCCTTCATCTCAGGAGAGTGAAATCTGGAAATACGCGCGATGAATCGACGAGTGAGGAACAGGACACATGAAATCAAGACTAATACAGCCAGTACTTCAAAGAAGCCAATTGCAGCATCATAGACAGGTCCGAGCACATCCAGCACGCGGTGAGTCCCAAAGAGCCCATCGATGATGATCTCCAGTACTTCGATGTTGATGAGGATGAAGCCTGCATAAACGATGAAGTGGAGTATGGCCGGAATTGGTCGAACGGCCATTTTGGATTGTCCGAATGCCACACGTAGCATGGTCATCCAGCGATCCGACTTCCTGTCGGAGCGATCTTCATCGCGGCCAGAGAGTATATTCTTTCGTATGGTACCTACATTCTTCGAGAAGAGGTAAATACCTGCGCCCAAAATGATGGCGAATATGATTTGCGGGACTAACTGCATCAAGGCGAATATACTCAATGAACCACAGAGCCAAAGGGAAGAGCTCATTGAATTTTACCCGCATGTGCATAGTATTTCAGGCAGTAAAAAAATAGAGCCACAGCTTTTCTCCGATTCAAAAAAGGGAATATCTTTGCACACCCTTTGAAAAAAGGCATGGAGGTATGGTAGCTTCCTCCTTCGTTTCACTACGGCGGACAAGCAGTTGACCACCTTCGCTGAGACATCAGCGAAACATTATTAGGTGCGGTAGCTCAGTTGGTAGAGCAATGGACTGAAAATCCATGTGTCGGCGGTTCGATTCCGCCCCACACCACTAAAAACAGTTTGAGCGCGAGTATTGAGCCAGAGGCGAGATAAGAGTAGCGAAAAGTGTTTTTCCCTCATTACTCAGGCTCACACTCACCCTGAGAAAAATTCTAAGTCCCACTGTGGTGGGATTTTTTTTGTACTCACTCTTGACGCTTGGAGATGATTTGTTATCATTTGAGGAATATCAAAGCCATTATCACCAAATATATTATCCCGATCAATACCTTCACAAGGTACAAGACAACATGCAAATCATGTTTGATTTTGAGCAGCTGAAGGTTTATCAGAAAGCACGCGAGCTTAATGTCAGATTTTTGGGGTTGACTAAAAGCGATACTTTAGATTCGGTGACTCGTGATCAGCTTCGAAGGGCTTCCTTCAGTATCATCTTGAATATTGCCGAAGGATCTGGCAGATTCTCTGATCGCGATCGTCGCAGATTCTACGTTATTGCTCGTGGATCCGTGTTTGAATGTGTTGCAATCATAGATTTTATGGTATTGACAAAGACGATCAATGAGAAAGTAAGACAATCTCTATACGCCCACCTCGAAGAACTCTCTAAAATGCTCTTTGCAATGATCCGTAGGTTGGAGTGCCTAATGGGCAAGGGTACGGGCAAACTAATTTGCGTTGCGCAGTGTTCTCCTTCCATGCTAACATCTCACAAACGAACCGCAAAGGCAGTCTGGAAAGGAACCGGACTTGAAGGGAATGGATCCATGACCACTAGAAGTGGGGCCATCACGGATATGCCTTATACGCACAAAACCCGATTTCAGAATGAAGAGGGGACCACTGGAACAAATCCTGAAGAGCTGATCGCTGCTGCGCATGCGGCGTGCTTCAACATGGCTCTGAGCTTTATGATCAACGGAGCAGGGTTCACTGCCGAGGAACTGTCGACTGAGGCAGTGCTTGTGATGGATCAACAAGGCTATGACTATACGATCGCCAAGATCACTCTGAAGCTTGATGCGAAGGTGCCGGGTATCGATCACGCCGAACTCGAAAAGTTAGCTAACGCAGCGAAAGCAAGTTGTCCGGTTTCTCAAGCGCTGTCTGCCGTTGATATCGCTCTTGAAGTGACGGCACATTGATGGATTCTGCATAAGATTCACGATCTTGTGCATATGAAAAAGATGACCTGTAGGGATCTTGGTGGTGCCTGCGACGTAGAGTTTCAGGCCGATTCCTTTGATCAGATGGCTCAACTCAGCCGACAGCATGGAATGGAAATGATGCAACAAGGTGATGCTCCTCATTTGGAAGCCATGCACAAAATGCAGGACCTGATGAAAGATCCCAATGCGATGAGCGCATGGTTCACCGAGCGAAAGGCAGCTTTTGATGCATTGCCAAATATCTAATATTAAATTCAAACTGTCACATACGGGACAGGCGGAAGTCCTTTGGTGCGCGAGCACGGGCATGAGCAAGAATTGGGGTGTCTATTGATTTAGGATCTCTTGCATGGGGAGGGCAATTGGAAGCGATGGAGACAGATTCAATTTTAATTCGCATAAGTTCGATGCATGTGGGTTACACTCGAAGTTTGAATAAAGAACGATGTTCGACTTTGAGAATCTTAAAGTTTATCAGCGCGCCCGGGATCTGAATTCGCGCGTTGTCCATTTAATGCGGAAAGAGGACTTCGATAGGGTATCCAGTTATCAACTCAGACGGGCGTCCCTCAGTGTAATGCTCAACATAGCAGAAGGTTCTGGACGTTTTTCTTCGAAGGACAAGCGAAGATTCTATATTATGTCCAGGGGATCGTTGTTTGAGTGTGTGGCCATTCTTGATTTTCTCTGTATGAACAAGATGATCAATGAGGAAACAAAAGGGAAATTCTATTCAGATTTCGAAACATTATCAAAAATGCTCTTAGCAACCATACGAAGTCTGGAATGACACCAATGCGAAATGCCCAATACCCGCGGACATGCCCGTGCTCGCGCTCTCCCTCAATTTCACCATTTCCATCCGTGGAAATCCTCGATCTTCAACCCACGTGCCATGAGCGTATCTCGAACTTGAGAAGGGTTTAGCTCTGAACGCTTTGGAATAATAATGCTCATTCCATTACTCATTTTCAGGAAGAAGTGTTCCGATGTTTCGTTAACCGCTTCGATCTCAGAGATCTTGATCTTGCCTTCGCCCGTTGGGTCTTCCGTAATGATCTCCTCTTCACCGATCTCCAACGTGGCTTCTTTTCCGATCCTGCCTTGATAGGTTTCCCTGACGTGTTTTCGGAAATGTTTTTGATATCGCCATTTGAAATATTTCTTGTAGAAGAATGCTGAGACAACAGCCATTACCCAGAAGTAAATGGGTAGAAAAAGCTCCTCCTTATTATTCGAATACATGAGCCAACCCAGGATGAGAAAGGTGACTGTGACCCCGATTCTTCCGTTCAATACTTTGCGCGCCGTTCTCGGCATCTGATCGGTGGCGTATAGCAGGAATTGGAGGTAGTCTTCCTCAGAGAGTTTGTATTTGATTCGCAGGATCGAATTGGTCATTTGATTCAATTATTCGGGATCAATGATAATCCAAAATTGAGCGAAGTGAAGTTTTCGTGGTCCGAAGTTGATTTTCTGAAACTCACTTGCGGTAATGAGGTGTAGTCTATATTTAATTGAACCGGGACCTTGGTGATCTTGTGCAACGGAACTTGCAGTCCAAATCCATAAGTGAAGTCACTGATGAGAGTCTTGTTGCCTGAGAACCCAAAATTGAAATGGTTCTCCTCAAAAGTTCCCAACCGAAAGATCAGCATATCAAGCACGGTGAATTCTCCACCTAACCGGTATCCACTATAATATTCTGAGTTCAACAAATGCCGATAGTCGAACACCAGCATGCATTTGAAAGTAGTAAGAGAGTCGAACAGAATTCCCTCGTTCCATGCGATCTGGTAATTCGCACCATACCGATTCATCACCGGTAATTGATTCGTCAGATCTTGTGGTTGGTCTGTGGCATTGATCGGTTCAACCGTCAACGTCAAAGTAGCATTATTTAAATTTGAAACGTCAACTCCGACTGAGGCAGATTGAACAAGTTTCGGATTCTTGCCGATGGTGATTTTTTTGATCGCACCAAAGTCGAAATAGACGTTCTCCGCAGAATATCCACCCACATTCCATAGGTAGTAATTGGTGTTCAGACCGACAAATTAACCTGATATAGGTTCGGATGCAAGGCTGACAGTATACTCATCCATGCCATATTCTCCACCTCGGATCGGGTTGCCCTGGGCATCAGTGAATTGAATGTATTGGCCTGATTTATATGTATTTGTGGATATTCCAACCGTCAGGTAACGGTTGAAATGATATGCCGCGGCGTTGAAATAATATCGCGAGTCTTTTAACAAGTAATATGGGGATGAAGAGGCAACAAACAGACTTGCCCCTTTGATGGATGCTAGTCCGGACGGATTATAGAATATTGCCGACAACGTTCCATCATTCGCTCCGAACGCTCTGCCTAGAGCTTCTACAGAAGCGGAGGGTTGTCGAATGAAGAACATTTCCTGCTGAAAGCCGTATTCATACTGTGCAATGGCATGGTTCTGTTCAACGAACAGCACAAGAAAAAATAGCCCTTTCAGGCAAGTTCTGATGCATTTCATGTTCCCGCTTTCAGTTAAAACAGAGTTTTAGCCTGCTTTTTATTCCATGAAATGAACTTCACCCGTATCCATGTCGTAGGTGGCGCCGACGATCTTGATGTCGCCGTTGGTCTCCAGTTCGTTGAGGATCGCACTTTGAGCTCGAATATTGGCGATCGTATGCTCTACATTGCTTTCGCAAACTTTGTGTACGAATTCGGGATTTTTTGATGTTCGATCTCCTTCGTATTCCACATCATCCACAGCCGGTTTGATCTTCTCCAGCATAGGCGTGATATTGCCCATCTTCACGTCGTCCACTGCTGCTTTTACAGCTCCACAGTGCTCGTGACCCATCACCAGGATCAGCTTAGACCCTGCTACCTTACACGCATATTCCATGCTTCCGAGAATGTCTTCATTAACGAAGTTACCGGCAACTCTTGCTACGAATATGTCACCGATACCACGGTCGAATACGTCTTCTACCGGCACACGACTGTCAACGCAAGACAACACGATCGCTTTGGGGTATTGACATCCTACGCTTTGACGGATCTGTGCCGAATGATCTCTTGCCGTGAGGTCATTGTTGGTGAAACGCTCATTCCCTCGGCGAAATAGTTCCATGACATCATCCGGAGTCATCGATTGTTGTTCTTCCTGAGTGAGTATGGCGGATTCAACCATGACTGTATCGTAGATGACCTGATCGTCACTTTCCGATTCCTCTGTCTGCGTTGCTTGATTTCCGCAACTGCTAATAATGGTAAGGGATGCAATTGCGAAGATTACTTTAGGTAGTTTCATTGGTTTTGATTGTTCGGTAAATATACGAATCGAGAATCCTATTCGCTGAGGATGGATTGGATCTCCCGCTTGACATCTTCTGGTACTAGAGTTTCACTTTCGCCGGTAGCCACATCGTAGAAATACAGGTCAGTGGGTTCGCTGTAATAGGAGAATGTCTTGTCGCCATTTAGGTCAATTCCTGTGCGCACATAGATCTTGCTGGTCTTACTCAGTGGTTCAAATTCCCGAACGGTTTGATTGTCAAAACTGAGTTCCTTGACCTCCAAGGTTGCAATATTGAAGACATACAGACTTTGAAAATCGTCATCGTTTAAGCGCCCGTCTTGATTCAGATCGTTGGCGGTCCCTTTGAACAGGATCAACTGTGAATTATCGACTTTCATGTACGCCCATTCCGTAAGAGCGATCTTAGAATCGAACACAGGCCTTTTGATATCTCTGGTGTAATCGATCAGAACGAAATTGTTGTACAATCCGGTAAAACTGGAATAATAATAGTCCTCAACTTCACCCGAAAAACTCAAACCACCGGTGAGGACTTTCGTGCGTCGCGTCGTTTGATCTTTTTGCCCAATTGGAATTATAAAAACAGGACTTGCCGAATCGAGTTGATACGGTTCCATGATGCTGATCTCCTGTTTAAGGGAAAAGGCATTCGTGTCCACCACTTGATTCTCGTTGATCACGATACCGGAGGGCGTGGATGCTCTCCTTTTGCGAGGGATCAGATCGCTGATGAAAATGACCGCACTGACTATCATGACCACCGCAAGGGCGATCACCGCGAGCGAGCCTAGAATGGCCAACAGGCGCTGGTTGTACTTCTGAATGTTCATGCAGACGAAGTTATCGAAAGCAACTTACTTCACGAGCTGTTTCAGATCAACTTGTTGAATCGAAGCCTGATCGGAACGAATACTTCGCCGGAGTGCTTCATGGCTTCTTCTTCCACAGGGTCAGAGTACACCGCTTCGAAGAATGTACGATCGTGTCGTAAAAGAATGAAACGTACTTCGACACTTTTTCGCGTTCCCTGTTGATCAACGCGAACCGGATGTGTCGTCATGACCAACGTGTCGGCCACTAATTTCCAGTCTTTCAAAGTCAGCATCGTTGAGGTGACAATACTGGCCTGTCCATTTTCTCCGGTGCCCGGTCCGTAAACCCCACTTCCATCAGGATACAAGTTGATCATTTCACATTGGGTCTTAGCAGTATCCAGCCATGCGATCCAGGAGCCCATTAGCGACTTGGGACGTACCTGAGCCGAGGATGTGTTGCTCGTGCATAGCAGCAAGACTGCAACAACGGAGATGAACACGTATGATCTTTTCACGATTCGCGTTTGAATTGATAATCTGATTCCACGTATACAATGCGCGTTTTATACGCATCATACCATTTCTCTCTACCCAAATTTCGCGCCAGAGTGTGTTCCGGATGCGCTTTCCACTTGGCGATGGACTCTTTATCCTTCCAATATGATATGGTAATACCTTCTGTGGTCTCTACGCCAAGAAAACCGGGTTGTTCACTTGCCAACTCGATCATGCGGTCGGCCATCTCGTGATAATCACTGCCTTCATAACTCCGCTCAGTAGTGAAGATCACTGCATAATAGGGTGGTGAAGGAGTGTTCGCGATCATGAGTGAATATTAAGCAAATATGTAAAAGCTTCGTTGAATCCACCAAAACAGTTGCTACACATTCATCCCTATTACTCTGGGATCAGTGGCATCTGCATCGATCAATAAAATGGCCGGATCATTTGCAAGCGTATGTGCCAATTCTCCTTGGGCATTCCATGCAGCGGATCGACCGCAGGCTTCAAAGTCGTCATTCGGACCGATCGCATTGGAAAGGAAGATCGGCATTTTCTTTTCGCGCGACTTACGGGAGAAGAATCGATGAGCGAGGTCCATGCCCTTTCGGGTCTTTGAGACACTAGCCAAGTACAAGTGAGAGTTCGTGGAGTCGATCGAGGTCCAGTGTTGTTCCTGCATGCTTTCATAGCAGATCCCAAGCGCGATGTCGAGATTAGCAACGCGCAGCTCCGCACGGCTGTTGCCTTCAGTGAAATAGGGTTTTTCGTCGTCATGAAGGATCTGTTTCGAGTAAAGCATGCGCTCCGCATACGGGTGGAACAAAGCTTGACTGATATGTACACCGGCATCTGTTTCTGCCGGAATACCGAGTGCGATCACTATGCCTAGTTCCTCCGACAATTCCTGAAACACATCGAGATCCGGATGATAGATCGGCATGGAAAGCTGTTCGGCCCGCTTTGGCTCATATCCGCTGAGTGACAACTCCGGAAATAGGATGATCTCCGCGTCGTGCTCTGAAGCCTTTTCGATCCATGAGCAGTGCCTGTTGATATTTTTAGAGATATCTCCCTGAACACACGGATATTGGGCGATCGCTATCTTCATACCTTCGAGCTGACAAATAACAGTCAATATTATTTAGAATAATTCTAAATTCGCCTCATTCAATCTGATACACATCATGTTACCACTCAAAGAAGCTACCGCAGCTAAACATAAGATCGCCGAACAAATGCCATTCAATCAACGCATGTTCCGCGGCGAGATGAATAAGCACGACTACCTATTATACCTCCAGCAACAGCTGGCCGTTTTTAGCGGCATGGAAGAGGCAGGACTTCCACATCCGGCGCTCAATCGTTCTGACAAAGTCCGACAGGATATCGAAGAGATCGAAAAAACGGGGGTGCAAGCCGAAGGAGTTCTTCCGGTCACAAAGGAGTACGTCGAATATCTCAAAGGCCTTTCAGATGAAGATCGATTACCACATGTATACCTCAATTACCTGGCCGTCATGTTCGGAGGGCAAATGATGAAGAAGGTGGTGCCATCATCCGGGAAAATGTACGAATTCGATGACATGCCGGGCGCTATGCAAGCAGTACGAAGAGTTCAAAAGGACGAGTGGGCCGATGAAGTGAACCGAGGTTTTGATTATTCGATCAAGATGTTCGCTGAGTTGGAAGAACACAGTAAAGTGTCCTGAGAAACCACTATTTCGTAGTCTTTCCACCCATACCGGTCAGGGTACTATCCACCGGCTCCCATAGTTCAAAGTTGTTCCCTTCTGGATCCAGGACGTGGACGAATTTCCCGTAAGGGTACTCTGCAATCGTATCTACTATCACTGCTCCATTCGTACGCAATTGTTCCACCAAGGCTTCAATATTGTGAACGCGGTAATTGATCATGAACTCCTTATCCGAAGGATCAAAATAATCAGTGCTATCCGGAAATGGATTCCAGATCAAATAATTCACCTGATCAGGATCGTTCGCGTTGCGGAATTCAAAAGGAGAGCCGAATGGACTGACAGCGATCCCGAGATGTTCCCTATACCAGTTTCTCAAACTGTCCGGAGACTTAGCTCGGAAGAAAATTCCTCCAATACCGGTTACCCTCGGAGTAGTGTCAATCTCGACCGCAGAATATTGATCATCTGCCGCTTGGTACTGAACTTCTGAATTGCAGCTCATAAGGATCGCAGTGCCCACAACTAGTAAAAATCGGAGTGTGTTCATTGTTGTGTTATTTAGGGTCCAGCGACATCACTTACTTGTGTCCCAACTTGATGAACTCAGCAAGTCGTTTTGCATCTTTAACTACACTATCCGGCATTCTAACATAACCTCTCATTACTGCGCCATGCGAATGTAAATGACCGGATTTCAGCTCTTCCATCAGTTTTTCCTGGAACTCCTTCGAAAAGCGAACTCCCAATTCTCCATCCTTGTTGATCAGGGAAAACATATGTCCGTTGTCAGAGGTATAAGGCATGCTTTTTCCTTTGCGTTCGATTCCGTCGCAAAGCGCTACAGCATCATCATAATGTTTCAATGTTTCTTCGTATTCCATAAGTAGATCATTTGAGCTCTTGAAGGTGTATGATTATTTGGTCCAATCCGGCTTGTAGACCATCGTAATATGCTCCGGTCTTAAAATGCTCGATCATATATTGGTCGATGATCACCTGCGTTTCTTTATCTGTCAGTCGTGCAGTAATGCCATCTCCGTTCTGAATCCGGACTTCTCTCAGTTTAGCGCTGAAAAATATCACCACACCGTTGTTCTTGTCTTTCTTGCCAACTCCCCACTCATTAGCCAGGGCCAAAGAGCAAGAAAATATATCGTCATATCCCCAGAGAGTATCAGTGGTCACGATGGCGATCTCATCATCCGAAATTTCTGTGTGGTCGTTGATGGTCAGCTCCAAGGTAGCTTCAGCCGACTTCGTCAGGATGTTCTCAAAGTCGTTAACCACACCAGTCGGTTTAGGAAAACGTTGCTCTGTGCGAATACCATCCTGACTTGATTTCATGACCGAACACGCTGTTAGAAGAACTGCAGCGATCACAGTTGACAATACTCGAAGTGATATGGATCTAGTCATTATGATGGCGGTAAGTTCTTTCGTCAATACGATAATAAAGCGCATCGGGGAAACCTTCACATTCACCGGTCTTCCATTTCTGCATTCCCAGTTTTTCCAAAACATGCATGGAAGCATGATTCTGCTTTGCGGTTCGACCGATTATCTCGTCCAGATGAAATTGTCCGAAACCCAGGTCCAATGAAGCTCTGGCAGATTCAGTGGCGTAGCCCTTGCCCCAACAATCTCTGAAAAAGCGAAATCCGAGATCATTGAGTGACTCTTCGTTCAGTTTGAGTCCACACCAACCAACGAACCGTTTGTCGGAATTTCGGATCACCGCCCATCGACCGAAGCCGGTTTGTGCGTACGCCGAATAGTTGTCTAGAAATTGCTCGGCAGCTTCGACCGACTCAAACGGGAGGTCTCCGGTATACCGGATCACTTCCGGGTCGCTGTTCAATTCAAACAGATCAGCGGCATCTTCCAAAGTGAATTGCCGTAAGGTCAAGCGTTCTGTTCGGGCGACGGTAGACATAATTTGGAGGCCGGAATTCCCCGGTCGATTCTGCCATGTGAAGGTACGGATTTGAGCCTGATTTTGGACAACCATATTTTAACGTACAGCAGTCCATGCAATGACATAGCTCTTTATATATTTGCCTTGCTGTATGAAGTCCCTGGCGGTAGCTATATTTCTCGTGTTCCTATCAGGAATAACCTGGTCTCAGTCATTTGATGAGAAGACCACCTCAGCGTCGAATGTTCGGCTCAATGTGACCAATATCGGAACCATCGGCAACTCATTTCGTGGCTATCGTGACGGATCGGGTAGCCAGAGTTGCGAATTTCCGGCCGGTTCGGGAGTCGAACATCTTTTCGAAGGAGGCATTTGGGTAGGAGGTTTGTTGGATGGAAGCACGGTTGCGGTCTCTACTTCCGCTTATGACGCTCCGAGCGGATACGCCACCGGTCGGGGAGGATTCGAGTTCACAGCCGAAGTCGGTTCGGAACTACAGGAACGCTCCAGCCTTTTTGATTCTCCATTCTTTACGCCGGAGGCCATTTCCCACCAGGACTATGTGAGCACATTCAGCGATAAGAATCTCATCGTTCCCGGAACGAATATTCCCATCAACGGACATGAGCAACCCATGGATCTTGAAGTGACCATGGAGACCTATAATTGGAATTATGCATTCAGCGATTTTTTCGTGATCCTGAATTTTACCGTGAATAACACGGGATCTTCTACCATCGACAGCACCTATTTCGCCTTTTGGGCAAATACCGTGGTCAGGAATCTGAACGTGACTCCGGCCGGCTCCGGAGGCTCTGCATTTTATAACAAAGGCGGCAACGGATTTCTGGACTCCATATATCTGGCATATTGCTATGATCACAGTGGTGACTTGGGATTCACTGAAAGTTATGTAGGGCAGAAGTTCCTGGGAGCTATCGGTCCGGATGGTTTCAAACACCCCGATCTCCAAAGTGATTTCAAAGTGCACTACAACGCCTGGGAATTCAATAACACGTCCAACCCCGTCTTCTTTCTACCCAATACCGAACAAGCTAGATATGCTAAAATGACCGTTGGCCTGAACGACGACCAATGCTGGGATCAGAATTCGACTCAAAACGCAAACTGTGGAGTAAGAAGTTTCAAGGAACAGCTGAACGAAGCAGGTAACCGATCCGACTTGGTGAGCGTAGGTCCATTTCGTCAGATCAAACCCGGTGAATCATTTCAAGTGACTTACGCACTTGTCCTGGGTAAAAAACTAGAAGACGGTAATCCGAACTCAGATAATACCCCGCTCCAGCAACAGACCTTCCGCAATAATGCCAACTGGGCACAGACCGCCTACAATGGTGAGGATAAGAACTTTAACGGTATTTTGGACGAGGGAGAGGATGCCGATCAGGATGGCGAGATCACTCGTTTCATCTTGCCGGCACCACCGGATATACCTCGGACGCGCATAGTTACCAGTGATAACAAGATCGAAGTGTTCTGGTCTAATAATTCAGAGAAGAGCGTCGACCCGATTACCAGAGAGATGGACTTCGAAGGATATCGAATTTACATGACTCAGCTTGGGTTCGACGTGACCAAAGTGCCCGATCTTGCATCGGATCTTAAGAGGATCGGAGAATTTGACATGAAGGGCAATAATATATTCTTCGAAACAGGCTTTGAGTCGATCAGGCTTCAGGAACCCGTTCAGTTCGAAGGAGATACTATGACTTACTACTACCGCTATGTGATCGACGGTATACAGAACGGGTGGCAGTATGCAATATCCGTGAGTGCCTTTGACCGGGGAAATGAAGCGAGCAACCTGGAATCTTTGGAGTCCAGTATTCTGACCAATAATTTCCGAGCTTTTGCCGGGAAACCTATCTCTGAGAATCTGGAGACGAATTCGCCATTTGCATATCCCAATCCGTACTACTCGGGAGCATCCTGGGAGGGCGTAAGTAACTTTCAGGAACAAAGCCGAAAATTATACTTTGCCAACTTGCCGAAGCGATGTAAGATCAGGATCTTCACTGCAGGAGGCGATTTTATTGATGAGATCCATCACGATGAGAATTACGACGGTAGCGACTCTAGATGGTATCAGACCTTTGCGGCGGAGAATCCGAATAGGAATGCCTTCAGTGGTGGAGAGCATTCGTGGGATCTCTTAAGCCAACAAAGCCAGATCATCGCTCGTGGACTTTACGTGTTCACAGTTGAGGATCTGGATAGTGGTGAAAAATACAAGGGCAAATTTGCAGTGATCAAATAATTCAAAACACAATAAAGACTTCAAACTCTAAAAAAGCAGCATGATGAAAAAATTACTTTTAACTATGGTAGCCGGGCTCTTTAGCCTCAGCTTATCAGCACAGTTCCAGAAAGTGACTGTGAGAGACATTCAGTACGTGCCCGACAGTAAACTACAGAACTGTGTGGACAGTGCTAGTTATTACGGCGATACGGTGACGTTCGTTGCAAAGGTGATTGCCGATGCAAATTTGATCGACGTTCCATCCAGTAGTGTTCAAGGAGGATTCCGTCCATTTGTTCACGTGGTTGACACAGCGAACAAAAGTTCATCAGGTAACTTCCAGGGAATCCAGGTCATGGGTGTTTATCAGGATGCACAGGGTAACGACCTGCCTGTCAACGATGTATACAACCTGTATGCTGGTATGGTAGTGGAGATCACAGGTGTGGTTGGAAGCTATCAGGGCGAAACTCAGGTTTCGATCCTGAACAATTCGAGCCTGACCGTATTGTCGACAGAATCGGCTCCTTCGGCAGTAACAGTTGACCTCGGTGACTTGAACGACAACACCAGAACGAATCAACTCGAGACCGGTGAGGAATACGAAGGTTCATTTGTGAAGATCGAAGATCTGACAGTTACGGCTGTTTACAATTTCAGCGGAAACAGAGTGAGCTTTGACTTGACGGACGATAATGGTAATGTTATAAACGTGTCGGATCGTTTCCTGGTTCAAAAGACTCCATCTTATACAACTTCACGAGCTTCTGCTCCTTACAGCCAGGGTAAATTTCAAACTCCTGTGGTAGGAACTCGTTTCGATCACATCATGGGGATCATCATCCATTCTCAGAACGGGTGTACCGGAAGCAATGGCCGTGGATACGAGATCAACCCATTTGACGATTCACATTACCTGATCGGGGTTACTCCTCCGAATATCTCAGAAGTAGATCGCGACCCGCTTGTACCTACAGACCAGGATGACGTGACGATCAGTGCTAAGATCGTTGACTTCGATGGTGAGGTGAGTGATGCGTCGTTGTTTTGGACAAGCGATCCCGCGAAGAGCTTTGATCAATTCACAGAAGTGACCATGAGCGTGAAAAGCGGAACAACGGATGAATTTGAAGCAACCATCCCAAAAGCAAGCGATGGAACAGTGATCCGTTACTACATCACTGCCGACGACGATGATGCTCAGAAAAGCTACGCCCCATTCGGTGCAAAAGATCCGAAGAACCCGGACTTCATGTTCTACACCGTTCGAAACAATGGACTTTCCATTGCAGATCTTCAAAGAGTGATCAACCTCGATAGAGGTGACTCTCCATATGAAGGACAGGAAGTAACAGTGACCGGTGTCGTGACCGCTTCTGCTAAGCAATATGATCTGGAAGCCATTTATATCCAGGATCCGGATGAAACTGAATTTGCAGGTATTCAGTGTGCCGGTAACTCCGACCTGATCAAGCTGTACCGCGGACAAGAAGTTACAGTTACCGGAACGGTTGCCGAGAACTTCGGGTTTACCGTTCTGAATGTTTCTTCAGTAGACGAGATCGAAACTCCGTCACCTTTGGAATTGATCGAGCCAACAATCATCGACATCACGGATACAGCTTGGTTCACTTCCAATGAAGGTGAAAAATATGAAGGCGTGCTTATCGGATTCAACAATCCAAGTGGTAAGGTAGCTATCTCCGATCCTCGTTTGAACCCATTCGGAGAATGGTTGATCGGTGCCGATGAAGATGCTCCATTCAACAGAAGCGTGCGTGTTCAGTCAGGTATTCAAAACAACAACAACCACAGTAGCCTTTGGGTGTCATTGGTTGGAGACAGCACTTTGGCTTCTCAGGAGGGTGTGATGAACGTGACTCCGATCGAGAACGAAAAGGGAATGACATTCGATACCATTATCGGGATCAACTTTTACGGATTCGGTACGTACAAGCTTTTGCCAAGAAACGACGATGATTTCAAAGGATCAAGCATTGCGCTTCCTCCGACAGACTATCCCGTTATCGTTGGAGTGGAAGAGGTTGATCTGGACGGATTCTTTACAGTTTACCCGAACCCAACCCTTGGACAGATCAATGTACGTCCGAGTAACTTCAGCGGTAGCGAGTTCGATGTGACGATCACTGATCTTCAAGGTAAAGTGGTCGCTTCGAAACAACTAGATCACTTCAACTATACCATGGACATTTCATCGTTGAAAGGCGGTGTTTACTTCATGAGTGTGTCGGTAGACAATGAAGTTCTTTCTAACGCTAAGATCGTTAAGCACTGATCCATTTGAGATCAGTTTCTGAATTATGAAAAACAGGAAGCCCGTGAACATCATGCTGCTCGCAATGAGCATGGGCTTCCTTTGCTTTTTTGGCTCTTGTGTGGATGAAGAAATGGTCGGAGAATTTCCTCCTGACACCTTTATTTCCATAGAGAAGATAGACCTCACTGGTGAAGATCGTCTGAACAGTTCTGTTAGACTGAGCTGGTACGGGACAGATAAAGATGGATACGTGGTTGGATACGAATTCTCCATAGATGAGGAGAATTGGTTCCGTACTGAAAAACGGGATTCTGTTTTCAAATTTTCCATTGCCGCAGGGCAGGATAGTGCAGACATCGATTTTCATATCCGAGCTATCGATAATGAAGGAAACGTAGATGCCACCCCAGCTTATCTGAGGGTACCGTTGAAGAACTCTCCACCTGTGGTTGATTTCGAGACGGATTCATATCCAAAGGATACCACATTCGGTGTGTTGACCTTCAGATGGACTTATTCAGATCCGGATGGAGATAACACCGTAACCAATGCTTACCTCCGTGTGAATGAAGGCACCTGGTACGAGATCGACCGTTCGCAACCGATGATCAGTTTGCGAAGCGACAACCCGCAAACTGCCGGAAGTACTAATGCGCAAGTGTTCTATCAAACCGACTTGAACGCACTTCCCGATCTGATCGATGGATGGCAAAATGATGGGGGCAATATCCTGTATCTCAAAGTCGTCGACATCGCAGGGACGGAGAGTACGATAGACACAGCGTCAGTGCTCTATAATAAGAAGCAAAACAGCGATCTCCTGTTGATCAACGGTCAGCCTTCCAATGTCAATCAGGCATATCGCGACATAGTGAATTCCGTATACAGCAATGGTTACGATGCCATTGACTTTGCCGATGGAAACGGTAAGAACCAACCTGTGTTTTGGAATCCTACATTCACCTTGCTGACGGAGATGTACGACAAGCTCATGTTCAACACGGATCAGTCATTGTTCGCTAATCCACTAACCGGTCAGTCTGCGATTTTGCTGGAATTTGCTGCTCCGGTTATGCAGAATTTCACCGATGGTGGAGGAAAGTCATTTGTGACAACCAGTTTCCCACCCGGTTTTGATCCGGTGGATATCAGAGGAGCATTTCCGGTCGATAGCCTAAGTCAAACAAGTGGGCAGGCCGTGATCGAAACGGATAGTTCTATCTATTCCGATCAGGCCGGTTTCCCATCCTTGAGTCCTACGTCCTTGCTTTTGGGTGCGGATCCTTTTGTGCCGACCATCGATGCCAAACCGATCTACAAGGCCCAATTAAAAGCGTTCGGCGCCTGGAAAGGAACAGATATCGTGGGGGTGATTCGTGAGGAGAATGGCAACACGAAGCAAGTCTTCTTCGGAGTGGAGCTGTACCGATTCAGTAAGGATCCTTCAGCACTCAATTCGCTGTTTGATAAAATATTCAACGAAGAATTCAACTGGTGATAAGACGCCTTTCCATATCGACACTTCTCGTCATGATAGCCGCTTTGGCGCAAGCGCAGCTGTATGGCACCTTAAGGGGAACAGTGACGGACATGGACACCAAAGATCCGTTGTTCAGTGCCACAATATCGATAGTAGGGACGTACCATGGTGGGATCTCCGATGAAGATGGAAACTTCTCGATCGAGGGTATCAAACCGGGAGATTATACGGTCAAAGTATTTTACGTAGGTTACGTGGAGAAGGTCTTCACGGGTGTTCGCATCCAACGCGGTAAGATTACTACACTGAATGCACCGATGACTTCGCAAGTCAATTCATTTGAAACAGTCAAGGTGATCGGGAAAAAGGCGATCGTCAAACTGGATGGTGCCGATTCAAGGGTTACGGTACAACGCAAGGACATCGCAGAAATGAACGTGCGCGACGTTAAAGAAGTGGTTGCCATGCAAGCGGGGGTCAGCAAAACCACAGACGGTCTGCAGATCCGTGGTGCCAGGGTCTATGAGACGCAATATGTGGTCGATAATATCACGGCACAGGATCCACTTGCAGGAACCGGATTTGGTGTGGAAGTGGCATCGGGATCTATTGGTGAACTCGAACTGGTCACCGGTGGCGCCGGTGCAGAATACGGTGACGGATCAGCCGGAGTGATCTCCACAGTTATCCGGGAAGGAACCGAGAACCTGCAATGGAGTTTGAACTGGCAAAGCGACCATCTCGGATTCATTGATCAGCCCTGGGCGTGGAATACTGACGTCGGTGAGTTCAGCATTGGAGGGGCAATCCCGGGTACGAAGAAGAAGCTGCTTTTCTTTAATAACGTGACCATGCGTTTGTCCGATAATTATTTCGGCCCTACCGCAAATCAGTTGCATAGTTCTTTGTTCACGAACAATGATTCGTTCTGGGCTCCCAGACAAGCCAACCAATACACACATACGGTCAAGTTGAGTTTCAGCCCAAGAGCTGGAACCAAATTCACACTGACGAACCAGCACAGTTTGATGGTGAACCAGAATACGCGAACGCTGCAGATCGTTGGGTTTGATGCCATCTTGGCGCCAGGTTTCCAGTTCAATAGAAGCTTGAATCTCGACAATGCGACAACCTATACGCATCAAGCAAACCTGACGGCGTTGAATGTCCGGCATACGATCAATGAGAAACTGATCCTCAGTGGAACAGTGGGTCGGTTATTTACCAACCTTCGAGCTGATGCAAATGGTCGTGCATTCAGATCCGAAACCGTGGAATCGATCTACGATGAAGAGTCCATAGTGACCGATCCGGTAGAGGTCTTCAATCCGAATGGGAATGTCCAATTCGTTTTACCCGGTCCGGGACTTATCAATAACGGCGGGATCAGTGGCACTTGGCACGATCACTATGTGAATGAATTGACCTTCAAAGGCTCATTGAGCTATTTCCCCAAGAATCAAAAACATCAGTTCAAATTTGGATTTGAACATAAGTTCAATGACTACCAATGGGTTGATGTGAGTCGCCCCTGGGTTGGAGCTCCCATCCAGATCAATGACTCCGTTTCAACGCCATCGATCTCCATTGGATCATCCAACGATATCTGGCGTGTGAAGCCTAACAATGGCGGGTTGTATGTGACGGATAAGATCAAATACAAAGGCATCATTGCCTCCCTCGGTATGAGATTGAATTACTGGGCTCCGGGCAAATTCGCCGATGATGCAGTGAACGATCCGAATGCTCCCGTGATCGATCAGGTGCGGGAGGATTATATGGAGAACACCTTCGGACTGTTTGGCTTGCGCTACAAAGTGAGATTACTCCCCAAGGTCAATGTGAGTTTTCCGGTTACATCGAACAACAGCTTGTATTTTAATTACAGCCACAGCATGCGCCTGCCGCATCCTCGCTTTGTGTATGCCGGACTCGATCCGGAATATCAGGATCGTTCCTTCCTTTCCAATTTGGGGAACCCGGACCTGAACCCGGAGGTGAACGTAGCGTATGAAGTAGGTTACAAATCACAGATCACACGGGATTTTGCCATCACGCTGGCGGGCTATAACAACAACCGATTTGATTACATCGTATCGCGCTCAGTGATCGTGAAGGATCAGACAGGTCGTCCGGTGACGAAGGTCATGTTCATCAATCAGGATTATGCCAAGATCCTGGGTGCAGAATTCTCGCTGCAATATCGCATCGGAGAATACTTCAGAACCTTCTGGAACCTGACCTATCAAGTCGCACGAGGTAAGTCCAACTCTGCCAGAGAATCGAGCTTACAGATCGCTCAAACAGGTGAGGTGCCGCTGAGCACGGAGCAGTTCCTGGCCTGGGACCGCCCTTGGAATACCACCGTCGGGATCGCACTGAATTATGATACAGCGTTACACTTCCTCCCCAACTGGCTCAAGAATACGCAATTCTTCCTTTCGACTAATTTCCAAAGCGGATACCGTTATACTCCTCAGGAACTAGAAGGGTACAATACACTTGGGCGACCGCTCTACGCTACTCAGATCGATCAGTACTTGCAGGAGCGAGCAAAACCCTGGATCAACACCGATCTGAAGGTCAATCGAACGTTCCGCTTTGTGAAGGACAAGCAAAAAGGCATCACCTTGAGTGTGGAGGCTCGGAACTTGTGGAACAACCAAAACGCTCAGTTGATCAACCCGGTGACTGGTGACGCATACCGAGAGGGTGATGATGTTCCAAACAACTGGCGTGATCCTCGCTACATCGGTCCGGAAGAAAGTGGGACACCTCCCAATAACCCTGCGCGTTTCCTTGCTCCGAGACAATTACTGTTCGGGTTGAAGCTTCGCTTTTAATTCAGCGTATTAAGCCATTTTTGTAGGTTAGAGGCATGCCTTTAACCTACAAATTCTGTCCTGCTGTCGCGGATATTTATCCCTGACAAAGTCCAATTTAATAGTGTTGGTCTGATCCAATCACGGGTAAATACCCGCGAAAGGATTATTTTTTTAGGAGATCGCTACGCTTTTTCCAACAGTCCCAACTTCTCTTCCAGGGCGTTGTCGTAGATCTCTTTGTATTCAAGCACGCTTCCGAAGTCTTCGTCATCGACAAAGATGTGGTTGCCACTCACTTCACCGATCACTTTGTGATGGACGTCGCTGGCGTCGAGTTCAGCTTGGATGAATGGGAGGTTCTCCGGTTTTACAGAGATCACGATGCGACCTTGACTCTCACCAAAAAGATACACATCGGTGCGTTCGCTTTGATTGGTTTTGATGTCGGCACCAAACCCACTCGGCATGCAGCTTTCGAGGATATTGATGAACAGGCCTCCTTCAGAGATATCGTGGCAACTTTCCACTTTTCCGGTACGGATCAATCGACTGGTCAGTTGCTGCACGTCATATTCTTCGTCCAGATCAAAATGCGGAGCATGTGAAAACTCTATTCCGTGAAATTTGGATACATATTGTGATGAACCAATGCTCGCTACGTCTCGTCCAAGTAGGATGATCACGTCACCTTCGTTCTTGAAATCCAGGCTAGTTACGTAGTCCTGATTCTCCACCAATCCTACCATTCCGATGGTTGGGGTAGGATAGACTGCGGTACCATCTTCCGTGTTCTGATTGTAGAAACTCACATTACCTCCGGTCACCGGAGTTCCGAATTTCTCACAAGCAGCCTTCATACCCATGATGGCATTCTTGAACTGATAGTATACGCCTTTGTCGTATGGGTTCCCGAAGTTCAGGCAGTTCGTGATCGCTGATGGGATACCTCCTGCACAAACGATGTTTCGTGCTGCCTCGGCTACGGCGATCGAAGTTCCTACTTCAGGATCGGCATAGACGTATCTTGTGTTGCAATCCACTGTAAGTGCAAGGGAGCGATCCGTCCCTTTGATCTGAACGATGGCAGCATCCGTAGGTTTATTTGTGCTTTGATTCACAGTTCCTACCATGGAATCATATTGCTGATAAACCCAACGCTTGGAAGCGATATTTGGCAATCCAGCGAGGAACTTCGCCACTTTCTTGTGATTCTGAGGTTCGCTGATGTCGTCCGTCGAGAAGGCATCGATCTTGTCCATATACGCCGGACGTTCGAATTCACGCTCATATACTGGAGCACCTCCACCCAATACAAGATGGTCCGCTGGCAGGTCAGCTTCGAGCTCGCCATTTCTATAGAATACCACTCGGCCGGTATCGTTCACCTCACCGATCTGGGCAAACATGAGATCCCACTTATGCAGGATCTTCTCAACATCTGCTTCTCGTCCTTTTTCGACCACAGCAAGCATGCGTTCCTGTGATTCGCTAAGGAGGATCTCCCAGGCGGTCATATCATCTTGTCGTAATGGAACCTTATCCAGGTCTATGCTCATTCCCGTGCCGCTCTTCGCACTCATTTCCGAAGTGGAACAAGTGATCCCAGCTGCACCCATGTCTTGCAACCCTACCACAGCTCCTGATTCGATGAGTTCCATGGTCGCTTCGAGAATTAGTTTCTCCCAGAAAGGGTCACCCACCTGAACAGCAGGCAGATCGTCCATAGAATCTTCTGAGATGTCTTTCGACGCAAATGCAGCTCCGTGTATACCATCCTTGCCGGTACGCGATCCGAAGATGTAAACTGGGTTGCCCGGTCCATCCGCTGAAGCGCTGACCGTTTTGCCTACTTCCACGATCCCTGCGCTCATCGCGTTCACCAGGATATTCGTCTCGTAGCAGTCGTCGAAGTATACTTCTCCTCCTACCGTTGGGATCCCAAAAGAGTTTCCGTAGTCACCGATACCTTTTACCACTCCTTTGACCAATCGTCGTGTTCGATCGGTGGAGATATTCCCGAAGCGCAGAGAGTTGAGCTGTGCGATCGGTCGGGCACCCATAGAGAAGATGTCGCGGTTTATCCCTCCAACACCTGTTGCTGCACCCTGGTACGGTTCCAGTGCAGACGGGTGGTTGTGCGATTCGATCTTGAAGCAGCACGCAAGTCCTTCTCCGATATCGACCAGACCGGCATTTTCTTCACCGGCTTCGGCCAGCATCATTGGACCTTCCTTCGGCAATTTCTTCAACCAGAAAATGGAATTCTTGTAGGAGCAGTGCTCGCTCCACATAACTGAATAGATGCTCAATTCATTGAAATTGGGCGTACGGCTCAGCTCCTCACAAATGAGGTCAAACTCTTCCGGGAGTAGTCCCAGTTCTTTGGCGGTTTCAACGGTAACTTCAGTCATGGTGATTCCTTTCTGTTGAGTGTGCAAATTTACACCGAAAGGTGAAGTACAGACGCGTTGTGGACACGTTTTCGGTATGTGTGAATTTCTATTTCCAGGGTTCAAATTCACACAGAGATATTTCGTTTTTACGCTTAATAGGAAAAATCGGAGAGAAGGCCTTTTGATATTTCTTGTTGCAATCCTCTATTTTGTGTAAAATAGATGTCAGTATGCTATGTAAAACCAATCCTGTCATTATGAAAACGATCCGTTTTTTCTCCGGTTTCGCTGTGTTATTTTTTGTGAGCTTTTTCAATATCACGGAACTCAATGCGCAGTGTATCAGTTCATTCCCCTATGTAGAGGATTTTGAAGATTTTGATTCGATCAACATTCAATCTGTATGCAACACTTCAGTTCGAGGTGATACAGCGAATGGTTGGATTCAAGACCAGAGTGATGGAGGTGAGTGGCGGTCCGACAGCAGTGGAACAGGGTCTGTTGGGACGGGGCCAGGTTCTACTGATTCGACAAGTGGAGCGCCTGGTGGGAGAGATTTTAATCCTGGTACTTCGTCAGGGATCTATATGTATACAGAAGCGAGTGCAACGGGTAATGCCTGTGCGAATACAGTGGCAAATTTGATAAGCCCTTGTTTTGACCTGAGTGGTATTAAATATTACGATGTGAAATTGGCGTATCACATGCATGGAGCCGCGATGGGTAGTTTGCATATTGACGTTTTTGATTCAACCAAGTGGGTTACGGATGTTTGGTCCGTCTCGGGCGATCAAGGTGAGAGATGGCAGGCTGTTACGATCCCGTTGTACTTGTATCAAAGATCGGGTATTCGCATCCGTATCAGGGCAGTGATTGGCAGGGATTTCAGAAGCGATATGGCCATTGACGATTTTAGAATTGAAGAGGCCAATCCACCTGATCAAGAGTTGGAACTTACCGAATCCCTGTTATTCCCTAGTCTGTATCATCATGTTCCTTTTTCTCAGAACGACAGTATCACATTTGGAGGTGTGGCCACGAACCGGGGAGTAAAAACGGCAACGAATGTCAAGATATTGGCCCAAAATGGATCCTATATTGATAGTGTAAATATCGGTTCATTGACCATACAGGAAAAAGACACCGGATTCATCGCGAGGAAGCATTTATTATCTACTACGGCTAATTATGTCACCAAGATCTTTGTAAAAGCAGACCAGTCTGACGCAAATGCAGCGAACGATACTTTCAATGTCTATATGCGTTTGAACGATAGTATATACTCTCGAGATAACGATTCACTTACACTAGGCTTAGGATTCAATGGAGCTGCAAATGGAGAACTTGGAAGTATGTTTGAACTCGTTGAAGGGGATACCTTAACGAGCTTGGGTGCACATATAGGGAATCTTGCGGGAACTGGGGATTCTGTTAAATTGTTACTATATGAGTTTGGTTCGAATGTCCCTGGAAATGTCATAGACTCAACTGCTGTAATCTACTACAGAGGAGGGGGATACTATACTGCAGCGTTGAGTTGTCCTAGAATTCTTAAAAAAGGAAGATATTTTGTATCAGTCAAACAGCTTACTATCAACAATGCCAATGTTGGTTATTCCGATTTCTTTTATACACCCAATGTATCCTTTTTCAGAGGCGGGGGTGGCGCGTGGACAGAAATAGCAGACGCTGGATTCACAGGTTTGTTCATGGTTAGAATGCACCTGGGCCGTACTCCATATCCTGACACCAAGATTATTGCTTTAGACACGGCTTGTTCAGGGAAAAAGTATAATCTTCAGGCTTCGGGTGCTTTCAAATACGACTGGGCTCCAAGTAACCTCTTCCAGAATCCGACAAAGGAGCTGCAAACCTTGACTCCGGAAAACTCTTTCAGCGTATCGCTGACTGGTTACAACCGCTGCGGAGCGAAGACAACAGCCACCAAGGACATTGTGATCAACCGTACTCCTGACGGCATCATTAGTGACGATACTACCGCCTGTAAGGGAGATTTCATCACGTTAAAAGCATCCGGAGGAAGTGGTTATCAATGGGTCGATGGTCCTGCTAACAGGGACTGGAACTACCAGGTGCTTGACGATGCCCGAGTGGACGTTATCATTGATACGACCAATGGTTGTACGCGTCGCTTGAGCGTAAACGTTACAGCCAGTCAACCTACTGTTGAGGCGACTGCAGACACCACTATGTGTGCCGGGTACAAACTCTTGCTCAACGCCTCCGGAGCCAACAGCTACCAATGGCTCAATGGTCCGGCCAATAGCACGTATGCGGTACGAACATTTGCTGATGCGCAGTATATCGTAGAGGGTAAGGATGCTTTGGGTTGTAGTGATTTTGACACGGTCAATGTGACCACCACAGCTGGACCCGACATCACAGTCTCTAACGATACCGCCGTATGTTTCGGACAGCGAGTCACTCTGGAAGCATCAGGCGGTGTGTCATACGATTGGGATGGAGGACCTCAAACCGCGAGCTATAACTTCTTACCTCTGACCACCAAACATTACTACGTGAATGTGGAAGGAAGTAATGGATGTGTGGGACGTGATAGCGTGGAAGTGGAAGTCGGAAAGAGGCCTGTGATCAGCATCAGTAATGATACCACGATCTGTGAAGGATCCACGATCACTTTGGAGGTTGTGTCAAACGACGATGCGACTTTTGAATGGAACACCGGCCAATCCGGTAAGACTTTGCCTGTTAGCCCGACGGAGGCGACGACCTATACCATGACCGCTAGCAACGCCATAGGATGTTTCTCTCAGGATTCGGTCCGGGTAGAGGTAGATCCATTGCCACGAGCCGGGTTCAGGTATTCGCTTACGGCAAGGGACGTGACATTCTCCAATACTTCTCAAAACGCTGACTCGTACTTATGGGATTTTGGCGACGGCTCCGACAATACCGATCGAAATACGTTTCATCGTTATTTGCAGGATGGAGATTATATGGTGGTCCTCACCGCAACCAACGATTGCGGCTCAGATGATACCACAGTGATGATCAAGATCGAGAATCTCGGGTATGAGAATCTTCGAAATTCTGGTTACCAGGTATATCCGAACCCTGCGAGTACTTCGATCAATATCCAAAAGTTGCCGGGAACACCTCTACAATACGACTGGGAGATCTATGATGTGAATGGCAAGTTGGTCGACCGGACCTTTGAGTTCATTCAACAAAGCGATTATCAGATCGATGTTTCGCCTCTTTCCCCGGGGATCTATTTCCTCGAGATCACGGATGAACACGGGCTCAATCGCATCAAGTTCGTCAAGGAATAACGACACTTGCCAGGCTCACGATTTACGTAGCGAAAAATTAAACTTTCAAAAAGTATTGAAAGTTATAAAAATTGGGCTACCTTTATTTCGTGAAATTCGAAGAAGCAGAAGAAAAATTCATTCAGGGGTGGGGACAACTCGGCGCAAGCTGGGGGATCAACCGTACCATGTCGCAGATTAACGCGCTTCTTTTAATAAGCACGCAGCCGCTCAGCACGGATGACATCATGGCTAAGCTCAATATTTCCAGAGGAAATGCCAATATGAATGTTCGCGAACTGATCTCCTGGGGTGTTGTGAGAAAATCCTTTAAACCCGGAGATCGCAAAGAGTATTTCTATTCCGTAAAAGACATGTGGGAAATTGCTCGATTGGTGAGCAAGGAGCGAAAGAGGAGAGAACTGGAGCCTCTCCTGACCATGCTTCAGGAGGTTCGGGATGTGGAAGGGTCCAGTGAACAGGTCAAGGAATTCAAACGCGTAACCCGTGATGTAGAGAAAGTGGCCAAGAAGGCGGATTCCATGCTCGATCTGATCGGAAAACTCGATGGAAATCGATTTTTCAAATGGCTCATGAAGAAGTAAAAAATTTTGTAACAAAGTTTCAGTAAATATTGAAAATAAAATAAGTTAATTATGACGACTACTAAGATCACCCTTCCTGTTTCGGCTTTCAACAAAGGCGCTCTTCCTAAAACCAAGTATGAGAGCGTCATCGAATTTTACAACAAGGCTACGGTCGACTATGCCTATTGGAGCAAAGGATTCAACATGCATTACGGTTATCTCAACAGGTGGTATGAGATTTTCATGAGAGAACGAATGTTGGAGAATATGAACCGCAGAGTGTTCGACAAACTGGAACTCGCAGAACAAGCCGAACGAGTTGTTGATATGGGATGTGGTGTTGGAGCTACTTGTCGAGCATTGATCCGAAACGGTGTCAGTGAAAATGCGGTCGGAGTGAACATCGTCAACACATCAAAATGGGGCACAGGCTCAACCGCAAGGAAGAAATGGCGGAGGACATTCGCCTGTTACTGGCCGACTACCATCACGTTCCCCTTCCCGACGAATGTGCCGATGGGGTGACAGCAGTGGAGAGCATGTGTCATTCCATGGATAAGAAACGCTTCCTAAAGGAAGTACATCGTTTACTGAAACCGGGTGCTCGGTTTGTGGTGACCGATTGTTTCAAACGGCAAAGTGACGATCCAAAATCGGCCCTTTCCAAAGCGGCCTATGATGGCTTCAAGGATAACTGGCGTGTGGAATTGGCAGATGTCAAATGGATGAAAGAGCAGCTCGTAGCAGCCGGATTTACTGATATCAAGTTCGAAGATGCACGAGCTCATGTGGCACCTTCCGTGATGCACACTCCTCATGTCGTGATCCGATTTTTTCTGGGAGAGTGGCTCAAAGGCAAGCACATTGGCCGGGAAAACTTGAAGAACATCAAAGCAGTTATTCAGTCCATCGTCTTAGGTCTCGACAACAAGACCTTCAGTTACTTCATCATCAGTGCACAAAAACCACAATGACATGAATATCACCGCACCTCCGGATTGGCTTATTATTACTGCCGGTTTTGGTCAAATATTTACCGCACTCATCTATCCTTTTGTGCGCCACAAAGTTTTCGACTGGTACAATGATATTAAGAACCTGAGGCCATTGAACCGCCAGATCGCCAAGACGTATGGCTACTATATTCAAGGATTGAATTTTTCGTTCGGCCTGATGTCCATCCTCATGGTTGAACACCTCCTGCGGGGTGGACCCATCGCCCTTGGATTCAGTGTGATCGTAGCATTCTACTAGATCGGTAAGATCTGGACACAGTTCGCGTACTATCCCATGTATGAAATTCCCAAAGGTTGGATATTCAGGGTGGGAGAGATAGGGATGAATGCATGGTTCTTCCTCTTTGCAATCCCCTTCAGTTGGATGGCTACATATCTGATCTCCGGCCTGATGTAGAAATGGTAAAAAGGGCTTTTCTTTGAATCCTCTAAAGCCCTTGAAACGACAGATAAATTATACCGCCATATTCGGACTGGCATTCGTGGGGATCTGTTTGTTGGTGGCGATCCTTGGTTATACCATCCTTCCAGACAGCTCCCAAAGCAGCAACCTGATGGAGCTTGGGATTGCTTTGAAGAAGCCCGGGTATAAGGCCTGGTTCGTGGAGGAGAAAGAAAGTCCGAGGGCAGGATTTTTTACCACACTCACTCGGGGAGAAGAGCAACGCAGCCTCTTGTTTCTTTACGATAATCAAGGTGACACTTCATTCGCCGCATGGCAAAAATTTGGATACTTGACCGATGTTGAAACCGAGGAATATCCGCGGATCGTACAACGAAAATTCAGACTCGGCACCGATCTTTACGGCCGTGATGTTTGGTCCCGTGTTCTTTTGGGAACACGCATTTCGCTGTCGGTCGGTTTGATATCGGTCCTGATCTCGCTCGTCCTGGGGATCGCATTGGGGATCCTTGCCGGCTATTACAAAGGTTGGGTTGACAAAGTGGTGATGTGGCTGGTGAATGTGGTTTGGTCGCTTCCCACACTCCTCCTGGTCATCGCGATCACCTTTGCTTTGGGCAAGGGCTTCTGGCAGATCTTCGTGGCAGTTGGGCTCAGTATGTGGGTGGAGTTGGCGCGCATAGTACGCGGACAAGTATTCAGTTTACGAGAGCAGGAATTCGTACAAGCGGCCAGAGTTCTAGGTTTCTCAGATATCCGCATCATGTTGCGACACATCCTTCCAAATCTCACGGGCCCTATCGTCGTGATCTGTGCGGCGAACTTTGCCTCGGCCATTTTGCTGGAGGCAGGATTGAGCTTTCTTGGATTAGGCGTGCAGCCACCATTTCCCAGCTGGGGACAAATGCTGAAGGAGAATTACAGCTATATCGCTTTCGACGCGGCACATCTCGCCCTTGCGCCGGGAATAGCCATTATGCTGTTGGTGGTTTCATTCAACTTTATCGGCAACTGGTTACGAGACAAATGGGACGTGAAACTCTGATCACTTCCTGATCATTCGGGCAACACCGGTTCCCATAAATCCAAACGGGAAGAGCAACAGCAATGGGATCGCCCACATGTACCAAGTGCTCGGGAAAGTGATCAGCATAGCAACACTCAGTACGAGGAACACTGCAGAGATCACAAATAGAATCGTTCTCCATTGTGAAGGACAGATCAATGTGCTGATGAAGGAGGCAATGAACGTACCTGCTAACCAGGCGATCGGGATCATCAGGAGAGCGAGAGGAGGTGCGGTCTCCACATATTGTTTGGCATTTTCCTTCACGGTCATGTCCACACCGTCAGGCGGTGGATACATTTCGTGTCCAAGATCTTCAATTCCTGCAACGGCCATTCCTCCACACACGAAACCAACGACGACCGCTAACACCAATAACCAATTGACCTTCTTCATGACCTTCTTGTTTAAGAATGTGAAGATACGAAAGCCCGCTGATTTCTGCTTCAGATCAGTATTCGAGAATTTCTTCGAGTTTTTGTTGAACCTTCTCGGCAGTAGGAAGCATAACCTGCTCCAATCCCATGTTCAACGGAACTGCCGGGGTGTCGACGCTACCCATAGTCATGACGGGAGCATCGAGTGATTCAAAACAGTCACGAGCGATCTTTCCGGCGATGGCTTCGGCAAAACTGTTATTCAAAGTCTCTTCAGTCAGCACAAGGATCTTTCCGTGTTTCCGGACTTGATCGTAGATCGCATCCTCATCATATGGTGCGAGTGTCCTTAGGTCAAGGATCTCAACGCGACCATTCAGATGCTTCGCTGCGCTTTTGGCCCAATAAACTCCCATACCGTAGGTGATGACACCAACGGAATCTCCCATTTCAACTTGCTGTGCGTCGGCTTCAAGAGCTATTCGTGCTTTACCGAATGGGATGATATAGTCCTTATCCGGTTCAACGGTTTTCGCTTCTTCCGTTCCGGGAACTTTACTCCAGTACAATCCCTTGTGTTCGAACATGACCACCGGGTTTGGATCGTAGAAGGCCGACTTCATGAGCCCCTTCATATCCGCAGCGTTACTAGGATAAGCGATCTTGATACCATTGATCGGTAATATGCTCGATTCTACCGTCCCACTGTGGTATGGACCTCCACCGCCATAAGCTCCGGTCGGAACACGGATCACGGATCCTACCGGGAATTTGCCCATGCTCAGGTAGGTTGATTTACTCAATTCAGTGACCAGTTGATTCACTCCCGGCCAGATATAATCGGCAAATTGTATCTCCACCACAGGCTTGCAACCAACTGCGCTCATACCGGCGGTGCTTCCGACGATGTACGCTTCCTGGATCGGAGTATTGAATACTCGGTCTATTCCGTATTTCTGAGCGAGGGTAGCTGCTTCACGGAATACTCCACCAAGACGTATCCCAACATCCTGACCGTAGAGCAATGCTTCGGGATGCTTCTTCAGGATCTCGTCCATGGCGTGCAGAGCGGCATCAACCATGATGACTTCCTCACCACCGGCAGGAGAGCGTTCCCCTGTTTCTTCAGTGACCGGCGTTGGAGCCAGAATATGATGCGTGAGACTTTCAGCCGTTGGTTCCGGAGCGTCGATCGCCTTTTGGAAATCTGCTGTTATCTCTTCTTTGGCTGTCTCCTGAGTATTGTCCAGCCATTCTTTTTCTTCTCCCAGTTCTTCCAGCAAAGTACGAAGCATCGGGAACGGATCATCTTTCAGATGTTCATCCAGATCATCGCGATACCATTCTCTGCGTACTCCACTTGTATGATGGCCAAGCAACGGCACCTTTACATGTACCACATATGGCTTGCGGTTCTTACGAACGTCGCGGATCACCTTTCGCATGCCTTCGTAGCAATCGATGAAGTCGCTTCCGTTCAATCGAACTCGCTTCATGCCTTTGAATCCTGCCACGAATTCATAGGCATCCATAGCCCTCATCTCGTCACCGCTCGCACTGATTCCCCAATCGTTATCCTGAACCAGGTAGATGATCGGCATTTGGTGCAGAACGGCCATTTGCATGGCTTCGCTCACTTCTCCTTCCGTGACGGATCCATCACCGAGCGAGCAAACAACGACCGGTTTTTCGTCCTCTTTACCCAGACCTTGGCTTTCGAGATATTGGATCCCCTGTGCGATTCCCGTGGTCGGGATAGCTTGCATTCCTGTGGCGCTACTTTGGTGCGCCATCTTAGGCATGTGCTCGCGGTTCAAAGAAGGGTGCGAATAGTAGGATCGACCTCCGCTGAACGGGTCGTCTGCTTTAGCCAGGAGCTGAAGCATCAGCTCATATGGTTCCATGCCGATCCCAAGGAGGATCGATTCATCGCGATAATAGGGTGCGATCCAATCATAACTCTCCAGTTGAAAGGCAGTGGCCAGTTGGATCACCTCATGACCGCGTGATGTGGAGTGCACATACTTCGTGATCTGTCGGTGCTCATCGTAGATGTCGGCCATCGCGCGAGCTTTGCACATGAGTGTGTACGCGCGTCGCAACAACGCGATATCGATGTTCTTCTTGGAACTGCTTTTCGTTTTAGTAGATGACATGGGAAAAAAGGATTGCAAGTTTAATAAAACCCTAGGGTTAAAACGAATTTAAGCGTCGGTTGTGTTCCTGTGAAATTGGTCTTTCGTTGTGTGTTGAAGAAAATTGAACCACAGAGCTTGCCCGCCTCTGGCGTGGACACAGCTTGTCCGCCTTTGGCGGAAGAACACAGAGATTTTCACAAAGAATGAACTGTTGGGGTCCCGATACCCGAACCCTGCCTGCCTATGGCCCGACACCCGAAACCCAAAAAAAGGCCCCATTCTCCCGAATGAGGCCATAAGCGTACTTGGATAGAAAATTTATCTGCGTCCGCCGTTGATATAGGCGTCGAGTTTTCTTGTTGAACTGCTGAAGCTGAATGATCGGTTCACGAGAAAGTAGTTCTGCGGGTCGATCACATTATGCCACGCATGCTTCGCAAATTCCAGTCTGTTCGAGTCGAAGCTGAACATGGTCATGATATCCGCAACTTGGGCAGAAGTCATGCGATGATTGTTGGAGTATTGCTTGGCAATAAGCAGTTTTTCCTTGTCAAACGACGTGTTGCGCAAGGTCACCTTCAAAGCATTGAAAGCGCCGGCATTCCCTCGATGAACTGTAGGGTTGGTGCTACGGTTTCCATAGCCCCGGTTACCATATCCACGGTTGTCGTAGCCTCTGTTGCCACCGCTCCTTCCGTAACCCGGGTAGCGCATGTCCCTTGGCTGACGGTAATCCGGTGCTCTGCGACGGTCTGTTCGGCGATTAGCCCTCTGGTTTGGCAGACGCTGAATGTCGCTGACCCTCAGCTGCATGTTGCCTGTCATGTGGGCGAATACTGCAGAGCGGAACGGGATGTTCACACTTCCATTGTAGAGAACGGTTCTTCCACGGCGTTGACCATGTCGACCGCGGAAAACTTCCACGACACGTACTCGGTGCGTTCCGGGATCAAGTCCGTTCACTGTCAATTGTCCCCGGACGTCATAGAATCTCTGACCATCGACGGTTACAATGAACTGTCCGTCATTGAAGAGGTCCAGGTGAAGTCGGGATGCTCCCGGATAAGCTTGGCTTAACAGAGCGCCGACCATTAAAATGATTGAGAGAGTAATTTTTCTTTTCATAATTCGTCCTTTTGGTTCGCTTGATATAGTTCAAAGCATATTCCAATCGTGAAAAGCCTTGATTCTAAGTGAGAAACCGTGAAAAACGGCTTATGACAAGGAGGAATTGACTAAAAAGTGTACAATA
>VMBT01000082.1_pt1 | contig 59381 bp, 68 predicted proteins | sample 4404301 | NCBI WGS metagenome assembly VMBT01 (sample SAMN12238535, study PRJNA552566) | marine metagenome | isolation source: Coastal seawater | place: USA: coastal Georgia, Sapelo Island | collected 2008-08/2009-08 | reverse complement strand
TTCTGGTGTTGGTTCTGGTGTTGGTTCTGGTGTTGGTTCTGGTGTTGGTTCTGGTGTTGGTTCTGGTTTAATTCTAGAGTCAAATTCTGATAAAATATCTTCTGCATCTTTTGATTTTCTATTATCACTCAATTCGTTATTCCTTAATAACAAAATTCTCTCTTGCTTTTATTTAATTATTCAGGTCTTGACCTTTAAGATAGTCATCAAATAATTTTTCCAGATCGTCATCACTATGAATTTGCTTGATTTTCTCTACAAGTTCTTTTTCCTCAATCTCATAACAATTCATGACATCTTGTGAATCTTTGAAAACTAACATTGCTTTTTCTTTGAAAATGCAATGATATAGTTTCTCTTGTTCCATTTTTTCAGGTTTTATTTTGAGCCCATTTTCATCAACGGAAACAGGATAATCGTCCACGATATTGGTAAGTGGATTGGGTATTTAGATTAATCATGTCAACTTTTTGTAAATATTTTTTGCCTCAGTATTTACAGTTGAATAACCTACTTATTTCTCAATATATCTTAATTTCTCCAAATGATTCTTAGAAAGTTTAGGATCTAAGGACTCCAAAGTACTCATTCTTTTGTTCTTCTGTGCCATATGCCATCATAGCATCACCTAAACAATCTCCATAAGCCCCTTTTTTTACAATATCTTCTGCAAACATGAGATTCATGTTATATGAAATTCCAGTTTCTATAGAGTCAAAATCAACAAGACATTTTTCATATGCTTCTTCAAGTAATCTTTGATTTTCTTTTAAACTCATGTCATTAATTATGATAAATGTAATCAATGCAACTAATGCAATAATAGCTACAATAATTACACCGATAAACATGGTTTTCATGATTACAATCTAACAAAATCCATTTTTAATAATATTGCTAATTCTCAAATATTATCCAATATCGTAATAATTACAATAAAGTTTGATGAATTAGATAAATACACAATATTGTAATAATCTAAAGTTTATTACAAAATATTGGAAACAAGAATCGTTTTCCACATTGATTTTGACTACTTTTATGCCCAGTGTGAAGAGATAAGATCACCAGAATTAAAATCAAAACCAGTTTGCGTATGTGTGTTTTCAGATAGAGGTGGAGATAGTGGTGCAATTGCAACTGCAAACTATACTGCGAGAAAATATGGTGCAAAGTCTGGAATTCCAATAGTGTTTGCCAAAAAAAGATTAGAGGAAAGAAAAGATGCAGTATTTCTGCCTGTGGATTTTGATTATTACTCGGAAATGTCAGAAAAAGCAATGAAAATCATGGAAGAGTTTTCAGATGTTTTTGAGTATGTGGGAAGAGATGAAGCATATTTGGATGTAACAAATAGATCAGAGGGAGATTTTAAAAAAGCAAGTCATTTAGCACAGCAAATCAAAAATTCCATAAGAGAGAAAACAAAACTCAGTTGTTCAATAGGAATTTCTCCAAATAAATTAATTTCAAAAATTGCGTCAGACTTTAAAAAACCAGATGGTTTAACAATTATCTCTCCAGAAAAAATTAATGAGTTTCTAGAAGAATTAAAAATTAGAGACATTCCAGGTATTGGAAGAAAGACTGAACAGAGATTTGTAGAAATGAATCTAGAAACAATTGGAGATGTAAAGAATCTTGATGTCTTTACTCTAAATAAAGAATTTGGAAGAAAGAGTGGAACGTACATCTACAATGCAGTTAGGGGAATTGACGATGATCCAGTAAAAAAGAGAGAACCCAGTATTCAACATGGGAAGATTGTAACACTAAAAGAAGATTCGAAAGATTTTAAGTTTCTTTTAGAAAATATTTTAGAATTATGTAAAGAAGTTCATGACATAATTCAAAAAAAGAACCAAATGTTCAAATCAGTTGGAATAAATTTTGTTCAATCAGATTTATCAAACAAATCAAAATCAAAAATGCTAAGAAATCCTACCATGAGTTTGGATGAATTAGAAAAAACTGCTGAACAGTTACTTAAAGAAGCATTAGAGAATCAAACAATTACTATAAGACGACTAGGAGTCAAAGTCTCAGAACTCTCAGAAAGTCAAGGACAAAAAGACATTACGAGTTATTTCTAGTTCCATGTTGTTCTTCTTGCTTTTTGAGACGTCTAGATTCTATCAGTATGACTACCAAGATGAATCCAAATAGCCATGGCAAGAACATAATCTCACCTGCAATTTTGTGATATTCCTCCCAAGCCACAGGATCAGTGGTCACTTTGAGAGCATACCAAGAGAGCGAGAAGATACGAATTAGGTTTACAGTGATTGTTCCAATAATTCCCAAAACAAAGTACATTGATTTTCGTCCTCTAGGGATATTCATCTTTAGCATAAATGCCCCAATTACCAGAGAAAAAATGATAATGCTATGAACGCCGGCAGATGGCCAAAATACTTGAAGGGCCATAGAACCATGATCTCCACGTAAGAACATAACATTGTCTCTTGCAACGGCAGTACCAAGATCAAGTACTGTAATTACCCAAACATTAGCTTGTACAAAGTACGGAACAATGTATTGTAAAGGACCAAGTGTATCATATGGGAAGAATGCATCGAGTGACAAAATAATTGCAGTACCAGTTAGGAAAATAGGTCCTGCAGGAGCAATTCTAATCCATCGTTTTCCAAAGAATATAGTTAATGCAACTACAACAAATAGTGCCATAACAACAAAATCCCACATCCATGTCCAAGAATAGATTAATTGAACATTAAACTGCTCTGCAGATGCAATAATGTAATCTCGTAAACCATTCTCTAAAGATACAAGATAAGCAATAGTCATTAATGCAATTGGAACAACTGCAAGTAATCGCTTTTTTGAGATTACAATTTTGAGACCAATTAGTTCAGCCACAACAAAAACAAGCGCAAATAGGTATCCACCTCTTCCCTCATTCCAACTCCAAGCTACAGAGTCAGGGTAGGCGATCATTGAAAATAGAATAGGACTGGCAATTATCAAAATTCCAAAAATTAAATTCAAATTTTGCATTACGTTAAATTTGAAAAAGGTAAATAAATAGTTCAACTTTGAAAATTTGCTAAATTCATTTATCCAGAATTAAATGGGAAAGAGATGCTAATCTTCTGCATCTTCAATTTCGTCAGCTTCTGGATCTCTTCTACTCGGTCGGATTGGAACATAAATGAATGTCACATAGATATGATATCAGACTTCAAGATGTATCCAAAGGTTGAAAACGTTTGCCTAAATGGTAATTTCTAATGAATCAAAGTTAAGGAATGAATTTGCATTCAGTTTTAAGGGATTTTACAGTTGTAAAATAGGTAATCGCCAAAACCCCAATAGCAATTATCCTAAGAGGGATTTCATAATTTGTCAAAAATGCAGTTGCAGTCGCACCAACAGAACCAAATGTCGAGATGACGGCAAATCCAATTGGTCCACAACTACATGCTCCTGCTGCTGCTCCAACTAACGAACCAATAAGACCACCACCCATTTTTTTCGTAGAACTTTTCAGTATGTTTATTCTATAAACATTCATTGGAAGAACTAGTGCAGATAATGCGGAAATTATTACAATAAGTGAAAATCCCAATTCAGAGCCACGAGGGAGGTGGCTAACAACATAAGGTTCTAGGAAAATATATTCAGACATTATCAACAATCCAATAAACATTGGAATGAATATTGAAAAAGAAAGTACAAGGTATTTTGGATTAGAAAAAACGAATTTGATTGTGTTTGTCATCTATACCAATTGGTCCAGAACTTGTTTAAAGACTGAAAATGGTTGTGCGCCACCAATTTGTAATTGTCCATCAGAACCTACAATAAAGAATCCAGGAGTTCCTCTTACACCATGATCTCTTGCTTGTTGAGTATTGTACTGAACACGTTTAGAATATTTTCCAGAGTCTAGACAACTTTCAAACAATTCCATATCCAACCCCATTGAAAATGCAAAGGCTTTTAGTCGTTCACCATTAGCCCATCCACCATCAATTTTGTCTTCTTGTGCATTGTATAGCATATCATGATATTCCCAATACTTTCCTTGATCTTCAGCACAGTAAGTTGCCTGAGCTGCTGGACTAGAATCTCTACCTAAAAATGCCATATCAACAAAAACCAAATTTACTTTTCCAGTGTCAATATAATCACGAGTGATGGATGGTTTAGTGTCATGGAACCAATTGTAACATTGATGGCATTGATAGTCACCAAATTCAACAATAGTTACAGGAGCATTAGGATCACCCAAAATTGGAGAGCCCATTGCAGTGGAGATTGTTCCATGAGTCCTACTCATGTCAAGATTTACAGTTTCAGAAGGAGTGGAAGAAAAAGATACGGCTACACCTGCAATAATCGCAATGACAACGACGCCTATAATCACGCCTTTTTTGTTCATGTTCAAAAGAAACGAAATGAGTTAAAAAAACTTATTCCAAGTTTTCAGATGATCTTCGTTTAAACAAACTGGTAAATTTCGCAATTACAGTATCAATTGGACAAACTTCACACCGAACACCAGTGTGGTTATCAAGATGCTTTTCAAATCGATCTCGAGATTCAAAAATTAGATCACATTTTTCGCAATAAACCTTTGAGATATTATTTCTTGAGGGTTTATCCATATCAGATAACAGGAATTAGTGCTTATAAAGATCCTGTTGAAATTCAACATATGAGAAAAATTCTGGATAAGTTTGTGACGGGATTTTTTGTAGTAGTTTTAGGAATTGCATGGTATTGCAGTACAAAATTCTACATCAAACCAGACAAGAATTCAATAGTTGTCTACGATGTTTTTGGCAAGGAAGTAAAACTAGATGGGGTCAGAGTTGATTTTAGAACACATGGTGTTGCACAGAGTTACATTTCAGAATACAAAAAAAGATACCCTCACTACAATTTCGCTATGGCAATAGAAATTCCAGAAATTAAAAACAATACAATACCCAGAATCTTTAAAAAAATTCACAGATAATGAATTCTCATATGAGTTTCTAGTTCAACTTGATATTGGGTTACAAATCCACAATGAGAGCACGAAAACATTTCTTGGGGTTGGAGTGGTTCCCTTTCTATAACTTTCCCAGATACAGAAGTAATACTGATCATGTTGTTATTTCCAATAACAGCAAAATTTCTGCCTTCATCAATAGAATCTAAAAATTCCTTAATTGCAGTAATAACAGTATTAGTATCAATTATGTCATCATCATCTAAAGTAGATAAAGTGAATTGGCTATTTTTCAGAGTGGGGATTGCTGCTACTTGGTCTGAAACATAAATTACTAGTTCATGTTGGATAGCCAAAACATCTCTGCAATCAACTGTAAGCATAAATGATTTGCATTAAATCGATATTTTAGTTTAACAATTTTGAAAATGATTATTATTGTTCAATATCGTGGTTTTTGTAGATGAGAGATTCTGAGACTTTTGGAATAGAGAAAGGACGAGGTGAAGAAGTAATTGCATGGTTAAATGAGCATGCAAAAACTCAAAAAATTAAACTTGAAGCAAGACTATACGGCTATACCATATCAACAAAAAATTTTGGAGATTTTGAAATGTTCTCATGGATTGGAGATGTTCAAGTTGCAAGAAAACTGATAATCAAAGCAAGTAAGAGATTCAAAGTCAAAGTTATCGAAGGAGGGTACAAACCAAAAGACAAAGTTATCAGTATGAAGAAATTTGATTTTGCCAAAGTCAAAAAAGGAGATAAAACAGTTGGACAATTGAAATTCTCTGCTCCAAGATTTGGTAATAGTCAATGGGAAGTTGAAGATGAGGAGCGCCATTAAAATATGAAAAAAATAGGAATTATTGGTTTGGGTATGCTAGGAAATGCAGTAGCTTTGCATTTGTTAGATATAGGATTCAAGGTTACAGTATTCAATAGAAGTAAAGACAAAACAAATCAAGTAAGAGAAAGAGGGGCGATTGTTTTAGATTCTCCAAAAGAAGTAGCAGAGAAATCAGAATTGTTGATTATTGTAGTAAAAGATGCAGATGCTGTCAAAGAAGTAGCATTTGAAGAAAACGGAATAGTCAAAGCAAAAAATGATGAATTGATTGTTGCGGATATGAGCACCATAGATCCTTCAGAATCCAAAAGCATTTCTGAAAAATTCCTAGAGTTTGGCATACAAAAATTAGACATTCCAGTTATGGGAGGGCCCAATGTTGCAATTACGGGAGATTTGGTTATGATGGCATCAGGAGACAAGACAAGTTTTGAAAAATGTAAGGATGTTTTTGAGAAAATTGCAAATAAAGTATTTTTCTTAGGGGAGAAAGGTGTAGCGCATTCTATCAAACTAGCCATGAATCTACAAATTACAATGCTAGCATTGGCATTATCTGAAGGAATTACACTTGTCAAAAAGGCAGATGTTGATCCAAAAATTTTTCTTGAGATTCTAAATTCTACTTATTTCAAAACAGGGATGAGTGAAAACAAAGCATTCAAGATGATAGATGGTAAATATGACCCAACATTTACACTTGAAAATCTCAAAAAAGACATCACCACAATGACTAATGCTGCAAAGTCTTTAGGAGTTGAATTACCTATGATACAAAAAGCAGAAGAAGTGTATGAAAATGCAGTCAAAGAAGGATTAGGAGGAATTGACTATACAGGAATTATCGAATATATTAAAAGAATTAACGAATCCAAGTAATCAAGAGCGAAATTCAACAAAAATTCTATAAGCAATTATGAGTATAATATAGACGTGAAATTAGATGACAAAGTAACAATCGTTACAGGGGCATCAAGTGACATTGGAAAAGGCATTGCCATGAAATTCGTTAAAGAAGGGGCAAAAGTAGTTCTCATTGCAAGAAATCTAGATGGATTAGAAAATGCAAGAAAAGAGATAGGAAAGGATGATTCAACTGCAGCCATGACTTGTGATTTAACAGACGAATCACAAACACTACAAGTTGTGAATCAAATTATGGATACATATGGAAAGATAGACATTCTTGTGAACAACGCAGGTGTAATTAATGATCCAATCCATTTTCATGAAATGTCAAATTCAGAAATTCAGAAACTCGTTGATGTAAATCTCTTAGGAGTTTTCAATATGACAAAAGCTGTTTTGACAAAGATGGTAGATGTAAATAGTGGTTCAATTGTAAACATCGGTTCTACCTCAAGTGAGAGAGCAATTCCTAGAGTTCACTTGGCTGTTTATTCTGCAACAAAAGCAGCAATTCCAATGTTTACAAAATCAATTGCAGTAGAATATGCAAGAAAAAACATAAGATGTAATTGTGTCAATCCAGGAATTATTAATTCAGGCTCGATAAAGCCATACCTTGATGACCCACAAGCAAGAAAAGTACTAGAGGAAAGATTACCACTTGCAAGAGTTGGGGAACCAGAAGATGTTGCAAATGCAGTAGCATACTTGGCTTCAGATGAAGCAAGTTGGGTTACTGGAACAATTCTAAATGTCGATGGTGGAAAGACAGCTTCAGAAGGATAATCCTTTTTCAAATAATGTTTTTGCCAATAACTGGGATACTCTAATCGGTTCAGGGATAGAACCATGCAATGTTAGATCATCAAGAAGGTGTTTTACTTCATTTAGTGTACAACCTTCTTTTCTAACATAGACATCATAAGTTGTGTTTAGAGTGATTTTTTCACGTGGACCTAATTTTTCATATTCATTAAGTTTTGACTCAAATGAATCTGGGAAGTGGTCTTTTAAGGAATCTTCAATTCCTGTTGAATCATGATAAGAAACTCCAATAATCGGAATTTTCAATATATCGAATAATTTTTGGATGTCAATGATATTATACATTGAAACAATTAGTCCAGAAATCAAAATATAGTTAATGTCAGGTCTCTGCAAATCATCGTACATTTTTAATATTGTATCAGTTGCATCATTGCCTTCTAAAGTAGCACTGCCAAAAACAAATCCATCAATGATAAAATCTCTTCTCATCACAACTCCAGCAAGAACAGATTTTGTAGAATTTTGTCTAAAGCTTTCAGCAATTGCTAATCCACGTAAGCCCTTTTTTTCAAGATGAAGAGATCTCATGATTATTTTTCCTCATATATGCACGATAACTTAATCCAGTGACAAGCATAATGATTCCAGTAATTGCAGACCACATTACAAAAGATGAGATTTCAGATTCATCCATGAGAAGTAAGGGATTTTTAACCATCTAAAGTTTCGGATCAGATGATGTTATTAGTTCTGAAACATCTAAATAGATTTGATATTGTGTAAAATTATGCCTGAATTTACGTGTCCAGAATGTGGAAAACGATTGTTTCACGAGAATGAAACTACACTCAAAGTAGAAGAAACAATTCATTCAAAATTCTGCAGAAAAGAAGGTGGTACTCATAGTTACATGCACAGAGATCCAGCACACATGAACTCTTTTGATCCTGAAAGAGAAAACGATTCAAACGGTGTGCCTGTATTGAAGAAATAATTTTTAGACCTCAAAATTATATCCTAGAGATTATTGATTCTAACCAATTGTCAAATACTTATGATGTAGTAGTCGTTGGAGGGGGCCCAGCAGGATCATCTGCGGCATATACTGCTTCAATGAATGGATTGAAAGTAGTGTTAATTGAAAAAGAAAAATCAATTGCAGAATCAGTTAGAACTAGCGGAGTAACATGGATTCAAAATATAGAGGAGTTTGGAATTCCAAAGGATTGTTACAATCCAGTAAAAAATTTTGAGTTTTATTCACCAAACAACAAAGTAAGTATTGGAGATACTGTTGCTCGTTCAGCTGTACTAGATGTAAGAAAGACGTATCGATGGTTAGGATCCCAAGCAGAATCACAGGGTACCGAAATTATTGTTAACACTACCGTAAAAGATGTGATTAAAGATGAATCAGGAAAAATAATTGGGGTTAAAGCAATTCAAAATGAAAAAGAGATTGAATTTTTTGGAAAAGTAGTCATTGATGCGAGTGGATTTCAATCAACGGTTGCAAGATCAATGGGTTTTGTAAAACAATGGGAAAGATTTGGAGCAGGTGCAGAATATGAGGCAAAAGTAGAACATGTTAAAGCAGATACATGGTGGTTAATGGTTGGAGAAAAATATTCGCCTGCAGGATATGCATGGATTTTTCCATTAGGAAATAATATTGCAAGAATTGGAGTGGGTATTGGAAAGCCAGATTCTCCAGTAGACCCTACTGCCAGATTAAATGAACTCATTGAAAACAAAGAAGGTCCGATTGCAGATTTAGGAAAAATTGAACCAATAGAATTTCACTATGGATTAATTCCAAATGATGGACTTTCAAGAAAAACAGTTTATGATAATTTAATTTTAGTTGGGGATTCAGCCGGACAAGCTAACCCTTTGGTATTGGAAGGAATTCGTTATGCAATAAAATTTGGAAGAATTGCAGGAGAAGTTGCATCTAAGGCAATCAAATCGGATGACACATCAGAAAAGAAACTATCAGAGTATGAAGATAATTGGAAAAAAGCAATCGAATCCAAAATAAAATCTGCAGGAAAAGTGCAAGATAGATGGATTGGGTTAACGGATGACGATTGGGATAAAGAGTTAGACATTATCAGTGAATTAAAGCCTGAAGAATTTTTAGACTTTATCAAAGCAGATTTTGGATTATCCAATATGCTAAAACTTGCAACTAGCCATCCAAAACTAGCAGTAAGGCAGTTATTCAATTTGGTTAAGGGTAGAAATTAGAATCAAGCCATGGCAACTACTCTAGAGTAGTTGCCAGACTTGAAAAAGGGCACGGTATTGGTTTGGTTTGTCTCCACAGACGTACAAATTGAATGAAATTGCTCAATAGTGCAAAGGGCACAATCTACACAAACCATGCTGTTAGGTTTCATACAATGAGCACACTTTGTATACTCTGTTAGTTTTCCACCACAACTTCTACATGATTCATCAGGCATTTCTATTCAAAACGTATTTACAAAATTTGAATATAAGGCGCACGTAGGAATTATTCATACAAATCATCAGTAAGACGAAGGTTATAATGTAAATCAGAAAAATAAAATTCATGGATGGAGTCAGAAAAACATTTGATGAGTGGGCTCAAAATGGCAGAGCAGAATTAATGGAAGTAGAACATGGAAAAAATGTTTCAAAATTTTTAGATACCATATCATTTGATGAATATTTTAGTTTCTTAGATGTTGGATGTGGTAATGGTTGGGTTGTAAGAAAGATTGCAAGTGATAGTAAATGCAAAAAAGCAATCGGGATAGACAAAAGTAAAAAGATGATCATTCAGGCGAAAAAGAAGATAGTCAGTAAAAATGAAGAGTTTGTTCATACAGATATTGAATCATGGAAGTATAAAGGAAAGTTTGATTTTATTTTCTCAATGGAAGCATTGTACTATTCAGACTCTATTGAAGAGGCTCTCAAAAAAATATTCAAATTACTAAAACCAGGAGGACAGTTTTTCTGCGGTACAGATTTTTACACAGATAACAAAGCAACTGCAAAATGGAAAAATATTATGAAAATCCAAATGCATCTTCATTCAAAAAAAGAATGGAAAGAGTTTTTCAAGGATGCAGGATTTAAGGTAAAAACAAAACACATCAAAGATTTGAAGAGCAGAAAAAAATGGAAGAGGGAATTTGGAACTCTATTTATCATAGGCACAAAAATTTAGGCAATATTCAAATTCGATAAATCTAAAGCATAGTTATGTGAGCTGGAGCACGACACGCTGCTACGGCAGAGGAAACTCCTCCCTCCATACAGGATATGTGATCTGGAGATAGATAATCAGAGATGATTGGCAACGGAGCAGAAAAAAATCCAATATGGCGCACAGTGATGGTGAAAACCTGAGGTTTCCATAAAAGGAATGAAAAAGACGACCCACATGGAGCAAAGCCAAACAGAACTTTAAGTTCCTGTACTAAGTTCAGGTAGGCTGCAAAGCGAAATATCGTGAAAACAGAAGGAGGGTTACTCCCAGCACACATTTCTTCATTTTAGAGTATTAAGTTGAAAAAGAAAATAATCATTTGTAAAAACTAGAAAAGATTTTGTGCAAAAATTAACTCATTGAGTTGACTTGTTCTTTACAAATATCGGCATTACAATGGCATGTTGCATCACACAAACATGCACCCTGCATTGCACAATCACATTCTGAACCCATTTCAGCAGATGCTGCACATCCACATGCTGCTTCTTCTACGGATGCAGGAGTTGCTTCTGGTTGTGGGGGAGGACTTTGAGTTGTGTTTGAAGAGTCCTCATAGTAACTTCTTGTTTGTTGGTAATCAGTACCGTCAGCTAGTTGTGCTTCACCTCTGTTGGTTTGGTAACCACCTGATGAGGCACTGGTTTGGTAACCTACCAATCTGTTTGGATCAATACCTTGTTGACCAGTTTTCTCATTCTTGAGAGCACGGTTACTAATCATAAAGAATGCACCACCAGCAATACCTGCAATGGCTGCCATTCCATAGATAATCATGACAGGGAAATCACCTGTTGAGGTAGTAGCATAGTCTTCTGGAGGAGTTGGAGTTACACCAGCAATTTCAACACCATCAAAAATATCTAAAGCGCCGAATCCAATTGCATACAAGTTACCTTGGTCTGAAGATTGAACACTTCTAACAATGTAAAGTTGATCTGCCATTACTTCGGCTTCAAAGATTCTTTCTACTTGTCTTCCTTCTCTAATACTGCTTTCACCCATAGTCCAACTGGAGACAACATATCCAGCAATCTCGTCACTTAGACCAAATGTTCCAGCGTCAACGTTAATGCCAGTTGGGTCAAACAAGAAGTGCCAGTTTGTCAGTGGTTGTTCTAAGATAAAGTTAGCATCAATAAGATTTCTTTCTAAAACAGTTTCAGCTTCAGTTCCTACAAAGAATGCTGCAGCTTCTGGTTCTTCACTAAGTAAAATGTTAATTGGGTAATTGAGTTCATAACCATCGATTACGACATCTCCAGTTGTAGATAATCCTCTCCATCCTAAATCAACCAGTGTTTTTTGAGAGTCAGAAGTAATAACATAGTTTGAAAGTTCTCCTTCAATAATTACTCTGTAATCAACAGAGGTGTTGATAGTTCTTGCTTTAAGGTGAATATCATAAGAAACGTTCAAGTCAGTGATTTGGGCTTGACTACCATCAGATTTGATTTTTTTATTAAGTTGGTCCATTAAATCCTGAACACCAGGATTAGAGGAATCAGCAGATCCTATAACAGACCATTCCTTACCTTGTAAGGTATCAAAGAGTTGTCCACCGTTTGGATACTCTATGAATACTGTCTTTTGGTAATTCATCTTAAATGGTGATGACTCATTATTTGGATTAATTCTTGCATCCATTTGGGCACCAAAAACTGAACCAGTAGAACCTACTACAATAAGACCAGCAAGTAATACGGTTAAAACGACTGCCCTAGACACGATCTAGGAAGCAGACATTTGTGGTAATAAACTTATCCAACACATTGATCGCAATTTTTTGAAAAAGTAATATGGAGTGAACGTTACAGACTTTGCAGTTTTAGGAGAAAATGATATGATTACAGTTTTAGCAGGAGGAACGGGTTCAGTCAAACTAGTTAGAGGATTAGTTTCTCAAGAGTCCAAAGTCAATGTAGTGAGTAATGTGGGAGACAATTATTGGTTGTATGGACTCTATGTATGCCCAGATATCGATACAATTGTTTACGGACTAGCAGATTTACTAGATCCAGAAAAAGGTTGGGGAATCAAGAAAGATACTTTCAACTTTTTGCGTCAAATGGAGGTATTTGGGGAAGAGACATGGTTTAGAGTTGGAGACAGAGATGCAGCAACCCATCTAATTAGAACAAACATGTTAAAGAATGGAAAGAATCTCAGCGATATTACAAAATGGATGTGTGAGAAATTTGCAGTTAGTGCAAATATCATTCCAGTAACAGACAATAGTATTGAAACAAGAATTATCACAGATAAAGGAGAATTACATTTACAAGAATATTGGGTGAAGCATAGAGGAAAAGACCCAGTAGAAGGAATCCAGTATATTGGAGCAGATAAAGCACGTCCAAATCCTGAAGCAGTGAATGCAATTCACGATGCAGACATGGTGATTTTAGCTCCAGGTAACCCACTAACATCAATTGGTCCAATGCTTCAGATTAAAGGGATTAGAAAAGAACTATCTAAAATAAAGAAAAAAGTTGTAGCTATAAGTCCATTAATTGGAGACAATGCAATTAGCGGTCCTGCTGCAAAATACATGCAAGCTGCAGGCATAGAATCAAACGCATATGGATTAGCAAAGATGTATTCAGATGTATGTTCAAACATCATAATAGATACTAAAGATAGAATGCTCTCAAAGAAGATTCAGAGTTTGGACATGAAAGTTTTTGAAACTAAAATCACCATGAAAAATAAACTCGCCGAAGATGCATTAGCAAATTTCATTCTAAAACAAGTACACGTTTAATTTGAAAATAGCCGCAATAATTCCTGTAAAGACTTTCTCGAATGCAAAAACTCGTCTAGATTTACCTCCAAAGAAAATTGAAGATTTGTGTAAAGTAATGTTAGAAGAAATTCTTCAGACTGTTTCAATTTCCCCACAAATCGACAAAGTTGTCATGGTTACAAAAGAACAAAAGGCAATAGAGATAGGGGAAAAATTTAACACCCATACCATCATTGATGAAAAAGAGGAAAGTGTCAATGGAGCAGTTGCACTTGCAGACAAGTATTTGTTAGAAAATGGTTTTGATGCATCAATTGTTTTTCCCCAAGATATTCCATACATCAAAACTCAAGATATCGACTTTATGCTTAACTACAAGATGCATCCCAACTTTGCAATAATTGTCCCATCAAGAAGATTTGATGGAACCAATGCATTAGTGCGAATGCCAATTGATTTGATGGAAACTCATTATGATGAAGACAGTTACAAGATTCACATGAGTACTGCAAAAGAGCACACACTAAATGTTGCAATGGTTTTTGTTAAAAGAATAATGTGGGATGTAGATAATGCTGAAGATTTGAAATTCCTACTGGAGCAAAAAGAGAAGCCATACATTGCAGAAAAAATTAAACATATTTTAGAATCACAGTAAGAAAATTAAAAAAATACTCAAAAAATAACCATATTTTGGCTACGATCATCAACAGACTTATAAGTAATGATTCAGTAAATTTTAAATATTATCATAAAAGGTTTTGGGAGATATAAGAAATGGTTAAAACAGTAAATCCAAAAGACAGATGTCCAAGATGTGGAAAGGGCACACTAGTAACTGATGCAAACACTGGTGAGAATTTTTGTGGCAAGTGTGGATTTGTAATTACTGATAAGGTTGAAGAGTCAGGCCCAGAATGGAGATCCTTTTCAAACGAAGGTGAAAACAAAAGCAGAGCAGGAGTTCCTACATCACTTGCAATGCACGATATGGGATTAGCTACTGTGATCAATCCTCAAAATAGAGATGCAACCGGAAAACCATTAACAGCCTCGATGAAAAGCACCATTGAGAGATTAAGAACATGGGACAGTAGAAGTCAGGTCCACGAACCAGTTGATAGAAATTTTAGACAAGCATTTAGTGAATTAGATAGACTCAAAGACAAATTAGCAGTAGGTGATGCAGTTATTGAAAAGGCAGCTTACATTTACAGAAAAGCATTAGAGAAAGGACTAGTTAGAGGACGTTCCATTTCAGCATTGATTGCATCAGCACTTTATGCTGCATGTCGAGACACAGAAACTCCAAGAACTCTAAAAGATATTGGACAAGCAAGTAACATTAAAAGAAAAGATATTGCAAGATGTTACAGATTATTATTAAGAGAATTAAATTTGAAAATGCCAGTTGTAGACCCCATCAAATGTATTTCAAGAATTGCAAGTAAAGCTGGACTTTCAGAGAAAACAAAAAGAAAAGCAACAAAGATTTTGCAAACTGCAGAAGAAAATAAAATTTCAGCAGGAAAAGACCCAATGGGATTAGCTGCTGCTGCACTCTATGTTGCATGTGTAACAAATGGGGAAAACAAAACACAACGAGATGTAGCAGAGGCTGCAGGAGTCACAGAAGTTACCATTAGAAATAGGTACAAAGGTCTTAAAGTAGCCTTAAACCTCTAGAGAAGATTCCCTTTTAGAACAATACCTATGCAAAAACAACATTCCGACAGACAAGACACCAGATGCCAAAAGTAGTAATTCTAATGTAGACATCAAGGAATGATTGAATGCGTTTTCAATTGAAATTGAATTTATCTGAGAGATAAAAGTTGCATAAGAGAAGATGAAGTAGTTTGTTGCCCAGTGAATTAACAAAGATGCTACAAATCCAAATCTAAGATAGACCCATCCTAGAATAATTCCACCTGCTGTTGCTTGAGCAAATTTGCCTTCACTCCAAGATTCTGTAAATGCAATATGGGCAAACCCAAATAATACTCCCACGAATGCAATTAAGAAAATTGCTTTTTTAGAATCATAAATTTCAAGATTTCTAGGAGACCACAAGCATTTGAAGAAGTATTTTACTGAAGTTCGTCTAGAATATAGGGCAAACAGTGGCATTCCAATCAGAATCAATCTAAATCCAATTTCCTCAATCAACGGTGCAAGCGACACATAGAAGAATTGTATCAAATCATTATCATCGAGTGGAGGAACGGTAACAATTCCAAACTGTTCTTGTACAAAGTTGATGAGTACAGAAACTAAAACTAAAATAGATAACCATTTTGTGACACCGACCATATAGTTTGATGTGACATCATATTTTCCAAAAGATATGATAGATGTAAATGATTTTAAGAATCCAGTTTTAGGGCCCAAGATTCCAATTGCAAACAACACAACATAAAAAATCCACAGACCAACAAAAACATCGCCTACACTAACATCAGATGCAGTCTGATATACAGAAGTTCCTTCAAATAATTCTAAATGAGTAATAGGAAAGTCATAATTGATATCGCCACCAATATTACTTTCAAAAATTACAAAGATGCCCATGGGAAAGGAGACTAGAAGTAATCCAAAGATTACAGAAAGTAATGCAGTGAAGGGAATACCAACAGCTTGGAGTAGTTTATTTTGATTTTGCAATTTGCTTTAGTGTAACTCTATGCTTTCTTCAGCAAAACCTAATCCAGTGAGAGTATCTTTGATGGTGTCACGATGATCACCTTGTAAGAAAATGTAACCCTCCTTGGCAGTTCCACCACAGGCATATTTGCTTTTGAGTTCTTTTGCAACAGTTTCTAAATTATTTAGTTTAGGATCAAGTCCTTCAATCATAGTACCTTTTTTCTTAAAACGTCTTGTCTCTAATCGAATTATAATTTTGGTGCTATCTTTGGCAAGTTCACCGCATGCACACAAGTCTTCTGGAAGACCACAAGTATTACAAATTACTGCCATTCGTTCGAAATCAATTCAATTATACGCACTATTAAGCCTTGTTTGAAATGGTACATTTTAGAAAATAATGAGATTTTTTAGATAGAAAATCCAAGAGAAATAGTGTCAAAAGATCTCACAAAAAAAGCAGCAGATATGTTACTACAAGGGGCAACATTACTGAGTGAACCATGTCCATATTGTAAAGGCGTAAGAGTGATGAAAGACGGTCATGCATTATGCATAAGTTGTGGTCGAGAGCCTGAGAAAAAAGAGGTCCCAGTAGTTGATCAAAAAGAGATCAAATCAGCATTATCTGAAACATTAGAGAAAAAACTTACAGTGTTATCGAAAGAACTTGAAGAAGAGAAAGATCACACAAAGCAGCAAGAGATACTAAATTCAATTAATTCACTGTTAGAGGCAATGGATAAGATCAAAAATAAACAATAAAGTTTTTATGTCAAAATCCTTGCTTTCGAGTTATAATGGCAGATAAGAAATCAGCACCACTTCCAGCATCAAGTGGAGGTCTCATGAGATTCTTTGAGGATGAGACAAAAGGATTCAAGATGGATCCAAGAATAGTAGTATCAATTCCTATTAGTTTAATCTCTATTTCATGGGCAATCGATATCTTTTTAGCTCCCTGAATAAGAAATGGAAAAAGAATCAGACGATGTATCAAATATTCACAATAGGTTTTCCCTTACCCTAGTCAATCCATCATCTCATTACTTTTCACTAGTAGTATCATTAGGGGTCGCCACAATAATTTCACTGGCAACACTTTTGGGATATTTTGGGAAAAGTATTGAAGATATATGGTATGTGATACCAGCCGTAGTTTCAGTATTATTCATAACACAATTGATTGATACGAGATTCACAAAGAAAAAAGAATACTCAAAATCATTACACTCTTCATTATTTGCAAACATGTTATGGGCTGCAACTGTATTGTTAGGACTACTAGCAAGCTTTGTTCTAGTCAAAGATACATCATTGTTCTTTGTAACATTTGGAATGTTCCTCTTCGCAAGTTTTAGAATTGGGATTTACACTACAACGCTTGGAGTAAGCCTCAAAAAAGCATGGGCAATCTGCTTTGTCCAACCATTAGCAATGTTTGCAGTTTTAGTTCCGCAAGATTTGTGGATCCCAATGCTCAGTGACCCGATGACATTGTTTTATGGAATTTCATTTATGATAATTGCAAGTGTGTGGTCAGTTCTAACCGATAGAGCAGGAAGACCAGGAATGGAAAGCACTCACAAAACAATTCAAGCATATCTTGCATCACAGAAAAATGATCATACAGAAGCAGAAGAAATAATGGAGCAGCGTTCTAGTGAAACTAGAGTATCAACATCACAGATTAGATTATCAGCCAATAATGGAGGAAAAGAATTCAGAATGGTTTTACCTGAAATTCACCCAGGTCCATATCATCCAGTAGGTGGAAGTAATATTCCATATCTGATTTACAAGAATTTATCATCATCAGCAATGGTAATGCACAGCATTTCAGATCATGCATTAAACCTACCATCAAAAAACGAAGTTGAGAATTATCTAAAAAATCTTGAAAATAGTAAAGTCAGAGAAGAAGGTTTGCAATGTACAGAGCCAGTAACTGTTCAAATCAATAAGGCAAGAGTGATAGGACTACTATTTGGAAAGAATCCACTACTATTCTTGTCATTATCCCCACATGGAATGGAAGACATTCCAAATTACATGAAAAATGACATTGAACAATATGCAAATAATAGAAATTATTCAAAACCGCTAATTGTTGATTGTCATAATGCAATGGGAGAAGAAATTTCAAATGAAGACGGTGAAGACATGCTCAAAGCTGCAAAATCCTGTCTAGATACTCTAATTACAAAAGACGTATTCCCAATTGAATTTGGATATGCAAATTCGGATGACATGGATGTATGGACAGAAGATTTGGGAATGGGGGGATTAGGAATAGTTTGTCTCAAAATTAATGATAAAAAGTACTTTCTTGGATGGGCAGACGCAAACAACATGGAAAACGGAGTTAGAGAAAAAATCATTGAGGGATTTACAAGAAAAGGGATGCAATTACTTGAGATTTGTACATCGGACACACATTATGCCCCAGTTAAAGCTAGAAACAGAAACGGATACTATCAACTAGGACTAATCACTAGTGCAGAAAAACTTGCAAAATGGTATTTAGAGATTGCAAGTGCTGCAGAGTCAAACACTACTACGGCAAAATTCGAAATCTTAGAAAATGAGACAGAGGTTAAAGTGATGGGACAGGGAATCTACGAAGATTATTCAAAGGCATTAGATAATTCATTAAAAATTACCAAAGGATTTCTAATTGGAGGAGTAATATTCTTCATAACTAGTCTCTTTCTATAGTTTTCATCTGATCAATGTTTCCATAAAATTCATCTACAAATGATGAAAACTGAAAGATTGGTACAATAGGCACATTTTCAATAAAATCAACTTTATCCTGATATAATGTGACTATAACAGGCACAGCCACTGCACCTTCAGTCTTTGTAACATATTGTCTAGTTCTCTCAATTTGCTTTTTGACAACAGATGATAGAGAAGACACACTGTAACGCTTCCAGTGTTTACAATCAATTAACATTGCAACGCCTAAACGAATTCCAACAACATCTATTTCCATTCGAGGTTTAGTTAAAATCATGTTTTTCATTACAGCAAAATTTTTTGAGGAAAGTATTTCTGCAGTTAATCCTTCAAAGTCTTTCCAATCCAAAGCAATTGCGATTTCATCTATTGGAAACCCTTTATCAAGTAGAGAAGTTGCAATCTTTAGTTTATCACCGTCTTCAAAATAATAGAAATTATCTTGTTTTGTTCCAATTTGACTTTTGATAAATTCATCTAGAATAGACTTTGATTCAGTTTCATTCATGTTAGTAACTACAGAAAAATCTTTTACAGAAACACCGCCAGGAATAATTCCTTTTAGACCAGTAATCATTTTTTGACTTGTTTTCAATTAAATTTCATCAATCATGAAAGGAATTTAGGTTTTAGGAAAAAAGAACTGGTTATTACGATATAGGTTTTATTATGAGCCTCTTAAATTAACGGTATGAAAAAATTGCTAGTTATCATACTAGCTCTTTCAATTGTTATAGTTGGAACAAATCAAGTATTTGCAGAAAAAAATGTTTTTTTTGATTCTGTAAAATTCATTCAATATCTTGATGAGAATACTGCACTAGAAGAAGTTCGAAATGGTAATCTTGACATGTATTACTACAGAATTTCTTCAGACAGATTAGAGAACAGTCAAGCAAGAGAAGGATTACAGGTCTTTGATTCAACTGGAGGATCTTACAGCATACTCGTAAATCCGGCAGAATCTGAAGATTTCAATCCATTTTCAATTAAAGAAGTTAGATTTGCATTAAATTATTTGGTTGACAGGAAATTAATCGTAAATGAGTTGATGGGAGGTTATGGTTCACCCATAATTTCGTATTATGGTCCTTCGGACCCAGAATATCTAACAATATTAGAAGAATTAGAGAAATTCAACTTCAAATATAATCCAAATTTGGCTGAAGAAATTATCACAAAGTCACTAAAAGATAAGGGGGCAGTAAAAGTTAATGAGAAATGGCAAATTAATGAAACACCAATAGAGATAAGAATTTTCATCAGAAGTGATGACCCAGTTAGAAAATCAATTGGTGAAATTTTAGTAATTGAACTAGAGAGGATTGGATTTACAGTCAAAAAGGATTTTGGAGATTTGAACAAAGCATTTGTCATAGTATATGGCTCAAACCCATCTGATTTGAAATGGAGTTTGTATACAGAAGGATGGGCTCGTTCAGCATTTGTGAGATATGATTCAGTAGGATTGGGACAAATGTATTCACCATGGTTTTCAAACATGCCAGGATTCAATGATCCATCATATTGGAATTATGAAAATACAAAGTTAGATGGACTGACACAAAAAATCTACACGGGCGATTTTGAAACGGTGCAAAACAGGTCAGAATTGATTCAAGATGCAGTAGTTGAAGGTATCAACGAGTCTGTGAGAATTTTTCTTGCAAGTAAGATTGACCAATATGTTGTAAACGAAAAGATTAGTGGAATTGTGAATGATTTTGGGGCAGGAGTTCCAAGTAGGTTTACTCCAATTAATGCACAAAGTCAAAATGATGAATTGGTGATTGGAGTCAAGCAAATCTATCAAGGAGCATGGAATCCAATAATGGGTTTAACGGACAGTTATAGCAGGCATATTTGGGGAATAGTTTCAGATCCTGGAACATTCAAACATCCATTTACAGGAAAAACATTTCCAGTTAGAACAAACTGGCAAGTAGATACTGCAGGTCCAAATGGAAGTCTTCTTGTTCCTACAGATGCAGTGATGTGGAATCCAACATCGCAAACATGGGAAAATATCAAAGAAGACACAGTGGCTAAAAGTAAAGTAACTTTTGATTTTAATTTTGGGAAATGGCATAATGGTCAAAAAATTGACATGAATGACATTATGCATTCATTGTATTTTACAATCGAATGGGGAACACAAACAGACGAAAACGACAAAACATTTGATACAGAGTTTACTCCAAGAGCGGCTCAAAGTATCCAGACCATTATAGGCGTTAAACAAATTGATGAGGATACCATTGAAGTTTATGTAGATTTTTGGCATTTTGATGAAGGCGAGATAGCAGACTGGGCAGTGATATGGAATACAATGCCTTGGGAGATTTCTGCTGCGATGGAAAAAGCAGTTTTAGATGGCAAAGTATCATTTTCTAGATCAGGGGCAACAAGTAAGAATGTCAATTGGTTATCATTAATAATTCCAAATGATTCGAATCTTATCAAAAATTATTTGAAAGAATTTAGAGATTCCAATTATATTCCCACACCATTAGAAGAAAAAAACTTAGAATCAAATTATTTTGAAGATAGATTTGACTCTTCAATAAAATGGATTGATGAAAATAATCATGCAGTAATCAGTAATGGTCCATATTATTTAGAATCATATGCACCAGAATCACGAACAATTACAGTTAGTGCATTTAATGATGAATCATATCCATTTAGAGCAGGGAGTTGGGCAGAATTTGAAAATCCAAAGTTTCCAACAATATCAAGAATAGAATTAGAAGATGTGATTCAAAGAGGAGAAGAATTTTCAATTAAAATTGAGACCAAAAATACAGATTCAATCATGTATTTTCTAACAAACAGTCAAGGAGGAGTGATATCATCAGAATCAATTGATATGATCAATGACAAAATTAGTATTAACATAGACTCTATTAATTCAGAAAAACTTCAACGAGGTACAGGAAACGTTAAGATTTTTGCAATATCAGATTCAGTTCTTAAACCAGATTTCTATGAATCAAGTTTCATTGTAACAGAAAAGAAAACAGAACTACCAAACAGTTCTATTCAAGGTATTGGAATTTTACAAAATGAATCAAGTTATGAATTTTTGATAATTCCCATAGTGATAATAATTGGAATAATTATTTTATTAAAGAAGCATTACAGCAGGCCATAATCTTTTAGAATTAATTCAATTTGTTCTTCATTTTCTAATTTCAAATATTCATTAAACAAATTTTGATTTAATTCATAGAAGGTATGACCCCACTTGAATTTTTCAAGTAATTGTAAACCTTGTTCTTTTTGACCCAAAATAATTAATGACCCAGCAAGGGCTTCAACAGTAGTCAGTTTGTTTAATTTTGCATAGTTGACGGGATTTCCTGCCAGTAATGGTGGTAGTTTTCGTTTAACTCCATTGAATTTTTTTGAGAATGCCTGATCAGCTAGATTCCAAGAACAGTCAACGCCAACAATAGTATTGATCAATGATTTGTCTTTTGGCATCAAGGTTTTTTCAGAAAACGGGTCTAAAACTAATCCCTTGCTGCCAATTTTTTTGATGTTTTGAGCAAGCCCAAACTTTATCATTTTAGCTGCAGTGCACTTTTTTGGATCATCTTGATAAAACATCAAAACTTGTAGTTTCAATTCAAATAATTTGAGAATGTATGGTATTTTGAACTTACTCTATGGCTTTGTAAGTTACCTTGTAATAGAATCTAGAAACTTGTTCATCTTTGAGTACTTCAACATTCCAATTAGAGTCAGGTAAGAAAGAATCAGAAGATTCAGGTAAAATACTGAACTTTTCTAGGCGTACATCTGTGCCACTATATCTAACATTCAGGTTCATTCCATCAACTTCAACAACCTCATAAATTTGTCCAGGTTTTCTAGTAGATTCACTAACTAGACATTCAGCATCAGGACCAATGATACAAACACCGCTTTGAGAGGAAACCTTGAGATTAACATTAGAAACATCATCTCTAATCGGAGTAAGTAAGGATCCTGAAATGACTCTTGGAGCCAAGTTTGTTTCATCTACAGTTTTTCCTTGTAAGGATACAGAGATTTCAGTATCAGGAATTCTGTTTTCTTTTTCAATTACAGTTTCTAATTTTGGTGCAGGTGGCTCTTCAACAACTGTAAATCGAATATGTTTTGTTTCAAAGTCTGCATCAATTGTTACTTCATAGGTTCCAATTGAAGATGTAGTGTCTTTAACTTGGAATTCATGAGTGAAAGAGCCAGAAGGGCTAGGACGAATTGATTTTACTTGTCCAACATGAGTTCCGCAAATAAAAGAACCACAGGTAATTTCAGTATCTGATTTTTTGATAATACTTACATCATACGCTTCCAAATAGATCAATTTGTTTGGTTTTCCAGAAATAACTACTGTGTCACCAGGGTAGTATTCAGATTTATCAGTAGATACCAAAAGGGATACAGGTTCATCAAGACCAAAAACAAAATCATTAGCTACACTAAATGTTGAAGTAACTTGTTGTGTAGAATAAATTGCTTTTACAGTATACATGCCTTCACTAAAGATGGTTGCAGGTAATTCAAACAAACTTGAAAACTCACCACCTTGTTTTGGATAGACAGATGCTTCATGAATTTGAGGATATGGGAATTTCCCATCTAAAACTTTGATAGTTATACGCTCAGGAACTACCAAACCCTCATCGCCTTGTTCACGAGGAATAACATTTCCAATTACTTTGAGTTTATCTCCTGCTTGGTAGAGAGATTTATCAGTAGTTACAAAAAGAGGAGTAGTCGACAAAGAATCATTTTCAGGATCAGGAGACACCTTGAATAGTAAATCTTTGCTGTATGTGTCACCTGCTACTTTGATTTTATAAATACCGAAATTTGAAAATGTGACATCACGAACTTCATCAGATTTTAGAGTTTGATATCGTTCAGAAATAGGTGTAGTCCAGGACCAAGAGAATCTTTGATTATCTATGGCTTTTCCATAGGTTGTCTTTGTGCCATCAGGTCTTGTAACAGATATAGTGACAGAGCTGTCACTAGTTGGAATTATACCACTAACAGTCACTTTTTCATTTAATCCATAAACATCCTTATCAAGTGAAACTTCACCTCCGGCAGCTAAATCATCAACAATGTTAAAGGAAGTTGTTGCTCTAAGGTCAAGATACTGTGCAGTAATTTTGTATGTTCCCTCAGAAAATATTCCTCTACTAATATCAGCAGTTACAGAAAATGTCCCACCAGATTCAGGAATTGCTGTAAATTCATAATCAGCAGTCACAGATCCTTCACCTCCGGCAGCCCCTTGGTTAACACCTCCAGGAACACCAATGATAGAAAGAGGATCTCCATCTTCAGTTTCAAATGAGATTAGAACGGTAGGAGTTTCAAAACTTGTTCTCTCAACAGGGTTTAAAATCTGTCCACGAATTACCAGTTCATTATCCATAGTAAAATCATAAACAAGTTTGTTGGTAGTAACAATCAGAGGGTCACTTATTGGAATAAAGTTATCAGGATCCTCTACTGCTTTGATGGTTTTAGATACAGAGCCTACATCCTTTGCAACTTTGATTTTGTAGTCACCTAGTCTACTATCAGTATTAGGAATTGTGAAAGAGTATTGGAATTTCCCATCACCGTCCATTCTAACTACATCTAATATTTTTAGAACATTCCCGCCACCAAGTTGATCACCAGTACCTAAGGACAAACTCTTTGTTTGAATAATTTCTAAATCAAGGGATGCAACCCAAACATCATTTAATCTTCCTGTAATAGTTACAACTTCACCTAAACCATAGACTTCTTTATCAGTCCACAAAGAGATAGGAATAGATTCTTTTACATCTTCTACAACTTCAAAAGTTGTAATTGCAGATTTATCAAAATATTCTCCAATTATTTGGTAAGTTCCATAAACAGGATTGACAGTGGAAACATAAATGTCAGTAGTAAATTCTCCATTAATTGGGAATAAACTGCCATCATAAACAATAGTTCCAGCAGAATCAGTAACAGTGAATTTCATTCCTGCAAATGGAATGATTTCATTTGCAGTGCCAATGATTGAAACCATCTGACCTGGAATGTATTGAGATTTGTCAGTAGTCAGGGTTAGAAAACTTTCTTGTTGTGTTTGTTCTTCAGTAATTTCATAACCTACAGAAAACGATGTGTTTGCAGTGGTACCAGCATAACTTACACTAACATCATAAGTTCCTTCATTAATTCCCAGGACTTTATGAAGATTCAAAGTTGTATCATAGTTCAAATTCAAATCAGGATACAAAGTTAGAGTTCTATCAAAATTAGGACCAACAATATGTACAATTATTGATTCAGGTTGGAAGAATGGTTTTTCTACAAATACTTCTTCAGAAACACTTCCTTCAATAACAGCAGTCTCACCAAATAGATATGAAGATTTTGAAGATGAAATAGTTACAGTAATCTCTTCTGCTTCTTGAGTCTCAATTAATTTTCCATTAGTAGAACCAGAAGTAGAGGTTACAAACTTCCAATCATCAGAATTATCCAAGTCGTAACCATCATAGATTCTCTGCCAAGAAGTAAAGTCATTTTGAATATCTGCAAGTATTGGAGTTTTGTCAATTACGACTCCATTTTCATTTCTTAATTCTACAGATTCATTTGAATCATTAAACCATACAGTCTGATATGAAAAAGTCAAAAATTGTCCAGGTTTTATTACAGTGCCCTCAGGAATTGTCATTGGTGTTTTGAAATTAAAATATGTTGCAGCAATTTGCCATCCAGTTAGATCAATTTCAGAGTCAGTAGGATTGTAAAGTTCAACCCATTCAGAGATAGATTTGGAATCGTCTCCTGGAGGATTAATATCAACTTCATTAATTACAACATTTTCTGCCGTTTGAGCATATGCAGGTACAATTATCCATACAAGTAGAACTATAGAAAATACTATAGACAGATTCCTATTCATTGTTGTTTCCTCTTTTTTTGACAAAAAGGGTCATTTTAGAATGGAATTGAGGAAAAGTTGATCTTGTTGTTAAATTCCTATATCTTAAATCCACACAGATTTTGTTGATTTTTCAGTTTTAAGCACTACGTAGGAATTATTCCTTAGAAGAATCACAGTTTGGGCACTTTTTATGATGAATTTTAGCCCCACAATCCAGGCATATTCCCTCGCCCACATCTTTCTCCATTAATTGGCGTCTCTTTGCAACATAGAACTTTATTCCAAAATACATGAGAATTACAATAATTACAGCATAAGCAGGGCTCATGAAAGGGATTAACCCAACCATGAAAAGCAAAAGCCCCACAATCAAAATGATATCGCGTCTCTCAAATTTCAATAAAACAAAATCTTAAAGAATTGATAAAAACATGCCGGAGCTCAGAGCCATTAGTTTACTTCATATCAAAGTCATTACTCTAACTCTTCCTCATTGCTCGGGCAGTATTAGTAGTGAGTTGATTTGATAATAAGATAATGGTGGGATCGGCGAGATTTGAACGCGCGACCTCTGCGTCCCAAACGCAGAATCATACCAAGCTAGACCACGATCCCAGTAAATCCTAAAAGTTGCCCAATTTAAGCTTCACAGATAATCATTTTAAAGGCACTCAAAGGATCAAAGACGTGCAAATGGAAGAATACGTCAAAGCAGGAAAAATTGCATCAGAAGTAAGAGAGATGGTCAGAGTAAAAGACTGGGTAGGAAAAACAGTCTATGAAATTTGTGAATGGGTAGAAGATGAAATTAGAAAACGCGGAGCAAAATGCGCATTTCCAGTTAACACCAGTATCAACGAAGTTGCAGCACACTATACTGCAGAGCCAAATGATCCAATTACCATCAAAGATACTGATTTGATAAAAATTGATCTTGGTGCACAGATTAACGGATACATTGCAGATACAGCAGTAACAGTTTGTTATGATCCACAATATGATGGACTTGTACAAGCAGCTGAAGAGGGGTTAGCAAATGCAATGTCAATGATCAAAGCAGGAGTTAAAGCTAGTGACATTGGAAGAACAATAGAGACTACAATTAAACAGATGGGATACAAACCAATTGCAAATCTTAGTGGCCATTCCTTAGAACAGTATACAATACATGCTGGAAAATCTATTCCAAATATCTGGTCAATTGGAGGTTTTTCACTATCAGAAAATTCTGCATATGCATGTGAACCTTTTGTAACAACATCAGATGGGGGAGGATTTGTAAGAAATGGTCAGATAAAAAATATCTTTGCAATAAACTCTAGAAAGAAAACAAAAGATGTAGAAGCAGATAAGTTACTTGATTTTATCTGGGAGAACTTTAACATGTTACCATTTGCATTAAGATGGATTACAAAAGATAGAGATGAAAAGGAGGCAAGAGAACTACTAAATATTTTAGTAAAGAAAAAGGCAGTTCAAGCATATCCAGTTTTAATTGAAGTAAATGAACAAAGAGTTGCTCAAGCAGAACATACATTTATTCCAACAGAGAATGGCGTTACAGTCACTACTAAAGCATGACTTACTGTTCTAGAGTTTCGCCAAATATTTTATCAATCATAATTGAACCATTACAAGAATTACATTTTGATACTTCTGCAAATAAGACATCACCCTCAGAGAATTTTCTTTTCTTTTGCATTCCACACTTTTCGCATTTTTCCACAGTATAAGCAACAGTAATCTTTTCTTTTGAGAACATTATTGAGGCACCCCTACTGTGTTCCCAACACCGATTACTACAATAGACTGACCTTCAGAGGTATTCTCTTTAATCATTTCATAAACTTGTAAACGTACATCATCTGCTTGGTCTGCTATCTCTTTTGTCATCAAGGTAATGGCTTCTTTTACGGATTGTTTTACCACAATAGAGAAAATTGGAATTTGATTTTGTGTTGCAACTTCTTCTATATGGAATTTTTCAGTTCCGATACCACCAATTGCTGCACCAAAACCTCTTGCAACAGAAGCAGAATCCTCACCTTCCATTTTTAATGCAGCGTCAATCATTATTATTGCATCAATTTTGTTTTCAGAAACAATTGATTGTAATGCATCACCAGGCCTACCAACAGTGGAAGCAGGACCTTCTGCTTTTAACAAAAATAAATTTCTATTTTCGTAGGTTGTTTTAGCAAGTGATGTTTGAAATGAAATAACTTCTTTTGGACTATTTAACATCATTTTTCCAACAACCATTGGACCTATTCCATCACCTACAGGTTGCCCTGTTTTAAATACTGGAATTGCTTCTTTCATTGCTTCTGCTTGTTCCATTATAAAAGGAAGAATCATTTGCAGTGGTAAAATTAATGGATAGTTATTTTGTTTTTTTGCAGTTAAAAACATGTGATTGATAATTTTGTGAATCATTTGTAATGAAGATGCAATTTCAAGTAAGGTTTGGACTTTGGATAATTCAATTTCATGAATCTCTGAAAAAAGAGATTTTACATGTTCGCGAGTATAATCTTCTCTAGACCGTACTGTATGTTGAACTTTTTCAACAATCCCATTAGGATCCATATCAACAGGCATGATAGTAAAATAATCTAAGAATTGATCAATTTTTTTTTCAGAGTTGTTCTTTGGATTAAGATTTTTGTTAATGTAAGTAATTAATTCAGTTCTGGATTCATCACGGAATTCATCTAGTTTTTTGATTCCTTTTTTAATTTCGCCAGATGTTACATACAATTGAATTCTTTGTCCATAAAAAATAAAGATGACAATTGGTAGAATCCAAATCAACATCATTAAAGGGTTAGAATCATCTTTCATCCCAAACAACTGGTCAATATCAAAATTAGTAAAATCCACTAAATTCCACGATCGTCAGATCTCAATTAAACCATTCGTCGAATACAAAATATTGAAAAAAATTGTCAAAAATGCCTATTGGAGCGAGAAAAGATGGCGAGTGCTTTTATTATAGTTAAATTACAAAAAAATCGAATATGCCACAAACAAAACCAATCGTAAGTGTGGAAAATGTAGTAGCATCAGCATCTGTAGATCAAAAGATGGACTTGAATGAAATTACAAGGACATTTCCAGATGTAGAATATCATCCTGATCAATTTCCAGGATTAGTTTTCAGATTAAAGAGTCCAAAAACTGCGACATTAATTTTCACTTCAGGTAAAATGGTATGTACTGGTTCCAAATCCGAAGAGATGGCAAGAAAAGCAGTAAAGACTGTTGTTCAAAAACTTCGAAAGGGTGGAATTAAAGTTAAGAAAGATGCAGTTGTAGAAATTCAAAATATTGTTGCATCAATTAATCTCGGTGGAAAGATTCACTTAGAACAGGCTGCAAGAACATTGCCAAGAAGTATGTATGAACCAGAACAATTTCCAGGACTTATTCATAGAATGCTAGATCCTAAAACAGTCATTTTGTTATTTTCCTCTGGAAAACTTGTCTGTACAGGAGCAAAGAAAGAGCCTGATGTCTATAGATCAGTGAACAACCTACATGCATTACTAGAAGAAAAAGATCTAATGATTTATGACTAGTCATAAATCCAACATATTTTCATTAATTTCCTAAGATTTTATTTATAAAGACACAATTTTTTACATGAATTTTGAAATTATAATCACCTAATTAAAAAAGGAGTTCCCAAAAAATTTACTTAGAAAAAATGGATTGAATAAAGATACTTTGTTGCCTTAAAAAATTATTTTATAGGACTTCCAAGTGGGACGTCTTCTTCAACAGTTAACCAATATGGTTTATCATCAACATCAGCAGCTAAAAGCATCGCATTAGATTCAACACCTGCCATTTTTTTCGGTTCCAAATTTGCAAGAACAATTACAGTTTTTCCAACAATTTCTTCAGGTTGGAAATATTGTGCACCACCTATAATTACATCACGCAGATCATCATTTCCCAAATCAATTTTACCTTTAATAATTCTGGATTTTCCTTCGATAGGTTCGGTATCTATGATCTTTGCAACTCGGATATCGAGTTTTACAAAATCATCATATGAAACATTGGACATGAAGTGACACAATCGTTGCCTGTTAAATGAATTTCGAATTACTGTAATTCTTTTTTATCAATACCACTGGTTTCAATGTCATATCGTAGTGGTGCTGGAAGTTCCATGTACTTTTTGTTTACTAAATCAATGATTTGGTCTTCAGGAACGTTTACTCTTTTCAACAACTTTCCACGTTGATGGGCATAAGCATTTTTCCAAAAGCCTACACCATCAAAGGTTCCTATTTTTGGCATGTATTTCGAGGGTTTCATTTTCTTTCATAGATTAATTGACTGTGACGGAAGAATGGCAAATGCCATTAGAACTGGAGTTACTGTTCTGGATTTTAGGCATGTTGCCCATCACAGTCTATTTGCAAAGGGTTTGGAATCTAATATATTTAATGCGGAAGGATTAGTTGTATCGCATGACTACAATAGAAGTCAAAGTCAAAATCAATGCACCAATAGAAAAAGTGTGGAAAGTAGTTTCAGATATTGATAACGAACCAAGGTTTTGGAAGGGAACAAAAGAAGTTAGAAACATTTCAAAAAATGAAAATACCATTGAAAGGGAGATTACTATTGCATTTCGAGATCAAAAATGTATACAAGAAGTTACCCTAGATCCAATGAAACAGATTCATGCAAAATTTACTAAAGGAATAATCAATGGTGAAAAAATAATGTCATTGATTCCAGAAGGAGATAGAACCACACTTCAAACACAATGGGATATGAAATTAACCGGGATGATGGGAATGTTCACAAGTATGATAAAAAATCATATAAAAAGTGGTACTGAACAAGCCATGCAAAAAATCAAAGAAGAGATAGAGAGATAGTTTATGGACATAGCATTTGATGTTTTGAATTATTCATTATCAGCAATTCTAATTGGGATAAGTGGCGCATGGGTGTTTTTGATAAAAACAATGGTGGATTCATTTAGATTTACACCATATTTAGACAGATTTGAAAATACAACAAAGACATTCCCCAAAGTGTCAATTATCTTACCTGCAAGAAATGAAGAAGAGTTTCTTGGAAAATGTTTGGATTCTTTAATTCATCAAGATTACAAAGATTATGAAATCATAGTAATTGATGATTCATCCGAAGATTCTACTGGAAAAATAATTTCAGAATATGCAAAAAAAAATTCCAAAGTCATTCATGTTTCAGCAAGAGAAAAACCCGATGGATGGATGGGCAAAAATTGGGCATGCATGGAGGGATATAGAAAAGCAACAGGAGAGTTGTTACTATTTACAGACGCAGATACTACACATAAACCAAATGTAATTTCACTAGCAGTCTCACATCTATTATCATTTGAGCTAGATGCACTATCAACAATACCAAAAATGCTCACATTTGACTTTTGGACAAAAATTACACTGCCAATGATTTCAACATTTTTGCATACAAGATTTTCGGCACTAAATGTTAACAATCCTGCAAAAAAAACAGGTTACTTTTTTGGTAGTTTTTTTATTTTAAAGAAAAGCACTTACGAACAAGTAGGCATGCATGAAGGAGTCAAGCATGAGATAATCGAAGATGGGGCACTAGGGAAAAAAGTAAAGGAATCAGGTTTCAAGATGAAGATGGTAAGAGGAGAACATCTAGTTGAAGCAATTTGGGCAAGAGACAAAATTACGCTTTGGAACGCACTAAAAAGATTGATGGTGCCTTTGTATCTTCAAAGTGGAAAAATTGCCATAGGGATTTTCTTTGCAGTATTGTTTTTGCTTTTTGTACCATTTCCAATTTTTGCAACATCAGTTTTACTTTCATCAGAAACATTATCATCGATGATTCTTTGTGTCACAGCATTTGTAGCATCGCTGTTAATTTACATTGGAGCGGTAATTGAAGCCAAAATAGGATTGGAATTAAGATTTGTTCATGCTTTGTTTGCACCATTGGGAAGTCTTGTTGTAGTTTTAGGATTTTTGAGTGGATTATTACAAGCTAAAAAGACATCATCAGTAACATGGAGAGGAAGGAGTTATTCTATGAAAGATCACTCTCAAAGTTCAATTAGCATATAGCAAGCCTTTTAGATGTAAAATAGAGAATTAATAATCTCATGGATAAATCAGGAGTATTTGTGGGAGGAGTAATAGGAGCGGCAATTGCAATAGGGGTTTTTGCAGTATTGCTTGTATCACCACCTGAATCAATAAAACCAGAAATTATAGTGAGTAATGGTCACGGTCCAAGCACAGTAGGCGAAACCACACCACTTTATTCAAAAAGCTTGTCGTTAATTGAGATATTTGAAAAATCAGAGCCAGGAGTTGTCAGAGTAAATATACAAAGAGGAGAGGTTTCAGAGACAGGAGGAGTTGGTTCAGGTTTTGTGTTTGATAAGCAAGGTCACATCATTACAAATGAACACGTAATTGATGATGCACAAAAAGTAGTCATTACATTTCTAGATGGTAGATCATACAATGCAGAAATTGTTGGAACAGATGAATTCACAGATCTTGCAGTTATCAAAGTAAATGCAGATTTAGCATTATTGAATCCATTAACCATTGGAGATTCATCCAATCTCAAAGTAGGAGAGCAAATTGCGGCAATTGGAAACCCGTTTGGATTATCAGGATCTATGACATCAGGTATAGTTAGTCAGTTAGGTCGATTACTTCCATCAGGTTCTGGGTATTCAATCCCAGATGTAATTCAAACAGATGCAGCCATCAATCCAGGAAATTCTGGAGGCCCACTATTGAACATGAGAGGAGAGATAGTTGGAATTAATACGGCAATTCAATCTGCAACAGGTGAATTTACAGGGGTGGGATTTGCAATTCCATCACAAACAGTTGCAAAAATTGTTCCTACATTAATTGAAGACGGAGAATACAAACATCCATGGATTGGAATTTCTGGAAGAGATATTGATCCGGACTTGGCCAAAGTGTTAGAATTACAAGACGCAGTTGGATTTTTGGTTGTGACAGTAATAGAAAATAGTCCAGCATCAAAAGCAGGATTGATTGGTTCAGATAAAACAATAGATGTTGATGGAGTAAACTATCCAATGGGTGGGGATATTATTTTATCAGTAGATGGAATCGAAGTAAGAAAAATTGACGATATTTTGATTCATCTTCAAAGAGCAAAATCTGTAGGAGATGAGATGGTTCTAGAAGTTCTAAGAGATGGTAGAACTACAAACATTGCAATTATTCTCCAAGAAAGACCAAATTAAAATTATTTTTGAAAAAAATCTAATTACAAAATTGAGATTAAAATAAAATTTAAAAATTTCAATAAGATGTTTCTTTAGATTCTATATCAAAGAAATTGATGTCAGTCATCATAATATGATTCATCTCATCAAGTACTTTTTGTATGACTTCAGTTTTTGATGTGAAAAATCCTTTAAACCAATCACCTTTTTCAACACCGCCAATATCTTCAGCGACCAATCCAAATAGACCTCCATTATATTTTGATATTACAATCCAGGTGTCTTGAAGTGTTGTTCCTGCACATGTCAAAATCTCACCATTACTTGGAGTTTCTGGTGCAAAGAAAGGGTTTTCGAATCCACCAATGACCCAAGTCTTTGGTGTGTTTTCAATAATTTTGTAATATCTTTTTTCAACATATTTGTAAAGGTGTTCTGTTTCAAATACAGCAACTAGTGGTTCATATGCACGCTGTGCATGATCTTCAATCATCATACTTAATCGGTACAAATCAGTTCTTTTGACTTTGTCATAATTCATGTAATCAACATTAATGTGATCCAAAAGAGTGTTGAACTTGTCATAATCAGTAATGTCAACTAGTGGACTATCACGAAGTTCTGGAAAATGATTGGTAACACTCTCTAGAAATTTAACCATATCATCTCTCCATATTCTAATTGTGTCTAGGTGTGGCTTTACCAGTGATTTTGACTATGTCTGGATCAGTTGCAATTTTTTCAATATGTCTTACACCCATTAAACCAGAGAAGATAACTCCATCACCCCATTTGTTGGTTGTAATTTCAATTGGGTACTTGTCACGACCCTCCTCCTGCTTTTGATGTAGATCCGTTCCTTGCTTGTAGGTAATAGTGAGATTCACGTGTGGAATATCTGGACCTACAAATCGTTTGAGATTCAATTCAAACAGCAATACACGAATTAATAGTTCTGGATCGATTGTTGGGTGACTATTCATCACATTGTTTAAGAAAACACGAAAGTGATCATTAATTGATACTTTTTGACTCATAGGGATTATTGATCAAAAAGACATTTAAATTTATCAGTAGGCCGGTTTTGTTGGCACTATCAGACTTTTTTCCAATTAAGACAGTTTTCCTAAAGTAAACATCCACACAAGCATAAATACTGCCCATCTTGAATTCTTCTGTTGAACAATCTTGTATTTGATTCTGAGAGTTTAAACCACATTTTAGAAGGCAAAAATGTTTCAAATCAAGAAATTATCGAAATTTATCATAATGCCATAACAGACCCAAACGAACTTTTCTCAACAGCACAAATTCTAAGAAAAAAGCACAAAGGAAATTCAGTGACATTTTCAAAAAAAGCATTTTTCAACATAGTCAATCTCTGTAAAGATAGTTGTTCATACTGCACATACAAAGCAGAACCAGGAGAAGAAAAACTATCATTAATGTCTAAACAACAAATCACAGAATTATTAGAACTTGCAAAAAAATACAGATGTGTTGAAGCATTATTTGTAACAGGAGAACAACCTGAGCAAAGATATCAAGAAGCAAGTGATTGGTTAAAAGAAAATGGATTTACATCAACATCAGAATATCTAATCCATGCATCAGAAATTGCGTTAGAAAAAGGACTATTCCCCCACACTAATGCAGGAAATTTAAATTTTGAAGAGATGAAGGAATTAAAGAAAACAAATGTTTCTATGGGTTTGATGCTTGAAAACATTAGTGAAAGATTAACAGAAAAAGGAATGCCTCATTATTTAGCAGGAAGTAAGAGACCAAAAGCAAGATTAGAAATTTTAGAAAATTCAGGAAAATTGAAAATTCCAATGACCACAGGTATTCTTGTTGGAATTGGAGAAACCATAGAAGAAATTATTGATTCGTTATTGGCCATCAGAGATTTACATAAGAAATATGGAAACATTCAGGAAGTGATTTTACAAAATTTCCAACCAAAGTCAGATACGAGAATGAAGGACGAACCATCTGCTGATGAAAAATACTTCAAAACAATTGTTGCACTTTCTAGAATTATGATGCCAGAGATGAACATACAGATTCCACCTAATCTATCGCCAAAATCATACCAGAGTTTCCTGTCAGTAGGAATTAATGATTGGGGAGGAATTTCACCGCTAACACCTGATTTTGTCAATCCAGAGTTTTCTTGGCCAGAAATAGACAAAGTAGATGAGAATTCAAAGAATGCAGAATTTGATTTAAAATGCAGATTTCCAATATATCCAGAATTCTTTTCTTTTATTAGTAAAGAGCTTCAAGATAAAATGGAAGATATTCAAAATGAGGAAGGATTAGTAAAGGAGGAGTATTGGAGATGACACTAAACATTGATGTATTATTCAAAAATATCGATCCCGTAGTATCAGAAATTCTAAACCGAGCACTTTCTGAAAAAGAAATTACAGCAAAGGAAGGATTAGAACTGTATGACACATCAGGAATTGATTTCCATCTAGTGGGTTTAGTTGCAGATGAGCTAAGGAGAAGAAGAGTGGGAGATATTGTATCCTACGTGGTAAATAGAAACATCAATTTTACAAATGTCTGCATTAAGCAATGTGGTTTTTGTGCATTTAGCAGAGACTTTAGGGAGGAAGAAGGGTATTTTCTTCCAACTGAAGAGATTGTACGTAGAACAAAAGAAGCACATCAATTAGGTGCAACAGAAGTCTGTGTTCAAGCAGGTCTTCCGCCAGACATGGAAGGAGACGTTTATGAAAATATTTGTCGAGAGATCAAAAAAGAAGTTCCAGATATACATATTCACGGATTTTCACCTGAAGAAATTCTATACGGTGCAACACGTTCAGGAGTTGATATTGAGGAATTTCTCAAGAGAATGAAAGAAGCAGGAGTAGACACACTTCCAGGAACCTCAGCAGAAATTTTAGATCAAGAGCTCAGAGACAAAATTTCACCAGGAAGAATAAGCGTAAAAGATTGGGAAAGGGTAATCAAAAATGCTCATAAAATGGGAATAAACACAACATCAACTATGATGTTTGGACACTTGGAATCTCATGAAGACCGAGTGAAACACATTGAGAAATTAAGAGATATTCAAAAGGAGACAGGGGGATTTACAGAATTTGTTCCACTAAACTTTATCCATACTGAAGCACCAATGTACAAGCATCAACTACATGAAGGAATCAAGCAAGGAGGCAGTGGCAATGATGTTTTACTAACTCACGCAATTGCAAGAATAATGCTGAATAATCATATCAACAATATTCAGATGTCATGGGTAAAAGAAGGACAAAAAATGTCTCAATTGTTGTTGATGTGGGGAGCAAATGACTTTGGTGGAACTCTGATAAATGAAAGTATATCAACTTCTGCAGGTTCAGAGCATGGGCAATTATTAAAACCAAAAGAAATTAGACGGATGGTAAGGGAAATTAAAAGAATTCCAGCAGAAAGAAACACGAAATACGAAATATTGAAAAAATTTGAGGATGATTCAGAACCTGAGGATGAGTTAGATAAGGTTACTAATACATCACAGTTTGGATCATATACCGAATTGATTAAAATTAATAAATTCAAGTATGAAAATCCAAGGAGAAAATAATTGTCTGCCTTAGAAAAGGCATTACAACATTCAAAGAAAAAACAAATTGATGAATGTGAAATAGTTTCGGTTAAAAAAAACATTACAACAATTAGAATTACGGATTCAGAAATTGCAGAAATTAAACAGAACTTTGATGAGAGTTACGGAATTAGAATAATTCATGATAAAAAAATTGCGTCAATTCAAACTACAAAACAGGAGAACATTGAAGATTCAGTAGAGTCAGCATTTTCGACAATTCCAAATCTCAAACCAAGAGAATTCTGGCAGGGATTACCCACAACCACACACAGTACAAACATGGAAGGGACTTTTGATGAAAAGTTAGAGAAAATATCAGGCTCAGAAATGATGGATATCGCACAATCCATGATAAATTCAGCAAATTCTGATAAAATCAATACGATTACCGGTTCATTAAACATAGTTTCAGAGTTGTTTGAACTTGAAAATTCCAATGGATTGTCATTTTTTGATAAATCAACGTATATTTCTGGAATCATCAATGCAGAATCCGAACAAGGTGTTTTACCAGTATCAGGCATTGGTCATGCAAGCGGTAGAACTCTGGAAAACTTTTCGCCTGAACAAATTGGCAAAGATGCTAAAAAGATGTGTATTGAGTCAGTAAATCCTAAAAAAATTGATTCAGATACTTATGATATTATTTTTGAACCATATTCTGTAGGAGAATTATTAGCATTTGTAGTATCATCAAATTTTAATTTTAAGACGGTTACAGAAAAGAAGAGTTGTTTTTCAAATAATTTTGATGAAGAGATTGCAGTTAGTAATTTCAATTTAACAGATGATCCTCATATTGCAGAAGGAGTGGGAACAAAAGTAGTTGATGACGAAGGAGTGAGAACGCAGAAAAACAATTTGATCGAAAAGGGGGTTTTTAAAAATACATTTTCAAATCTTTATGATAGCTACAAAGAAAACAAAAAATCATCAGGAAATGGTTCTAGAATTGGATCCCCAATGGGCAGAAGTTCGGAGCCGATAACAATTGCTATGCCGCATAATCTGAAGATTGATTCAGGAAAATCCTCACAGGAAGATATGATTAAAGACACAAAACATGGAATTTTAGTTGGCAGATTATGGTATACTTATGCAGTAAATCCAATCAAGGGGGATTTCTCATGCACTGCGAGGAGTGGAGTCAAAATTATTGAAAATGGGGAAATCAAAAGTCCTGGAAAATCAGTTAGAATAATCCACAACCTTCCAGCAATGTTAAAGAATGTTTCAGATATTGGGAACAATCAGCAAAATGTTATCCAGTGGGCATCACTACCATCAATAACACCATCAATTAAGGCTGAAAACATCAAAGCAATATCCATCTAAACAAATAGACATTGTAAATCATTTGAAAAATGCCAATACCAGATATGCAACATACCCAATTGTTAAACATACACCCATGGTTTTGTTAATCACACCTGTTTTTAGACCAATTAGTAATGATAGGCTAAAGAGAATCATTATTGCATAATCAATATACACGTCAGATGAAATCATAACACCACCTAGAGCAGCACCAACCCCCATAATCATCAATATGTTGTAGATGTTACTTCCGATGATATTTCCAACACCAATATCACTATGTCCTTTTCTAATTGCAATTATGGAAGTGATTAATTCTGGAAGTGACGTTCCAATTGCAATTACTGTCAAACCAATAATTTTTTCAGATAATCCAAATTCTTTTGCAAGAACCACAGCATTATCAACTGTCAAAATTGCACCAATATACAAAAGACCAATTCCAAGTCCAATCAGACCAATTGATTTAAGATATACATTATTGCCACCTTGTGGAGGATTCTCTTTGTTGTTTTGTCGTTGTTTAATTGCATCTTTGAATGTATAGTATCCAAACACTCCCAATCCAACAAGTAACAATATTCCATCATAATGAGATAATTCGCCATCAATTGAAATTAAAATTAGTAAAACAGAAACACCTAGCATGATAGGGATTTCTTTTCTCAATACAGATTTGTGAATAGTAAGTGGGACAAGGATTGCAGCAATACCAATCACCATACCAACATTTGCAATATTACTTCCAATGATATTTCCCAAAATAATTGCACTGTGTTCTCCTGCAGCTGCAATGCTTGCAGCAAGTTCTGGAGTAGAAGTTCCATATGCCACAATAGTCATACCAATTACAAGATTACTAATACGAAATTTTTGTGCAATTGCAACACCTCCACTGACTAACCAATTACCACCAAAACAGAGCATTACTAATCCCACAACAGTGAGAACAGCACTGATTACGACTTCCACAAGAAAGTTTCAGTTTTTAGGGGTTTAAATGGAGTCATTCACTAGAATTTTACAATTCAAGCAATTAGAGTTAATTTCTAATTCGTATAGCAAAGTTAGGCACAAAAGGAGCCAAAAATGCATTTCAGTTCACTATTTAATAGTGAATTTACCATTGTCTAAGAAACTAACATGTTTTTGAGATGATATGATTTCTTTTGATTAAATACAATAGATTTTCTTTTCCAATTCACCATTCACAAGAATTATGATTCGGATGCTAAAATTAATCAGCAGAGAGGTTAAGCTCAGAACGTACGGTATCAATGATTTTCAGATATTCTGCACGTGGCTCAGTACTGACTAAGAACAATTCACTAGAACTTATTGGAATAGTAATCATGGTGACTTTTTCATATTCTGTAATTGATGAAGTCTCATGTCCTATTCGGTATGCCAAGTTTGTATACAAATCTCGTTTTTGCAATGCATAGTGAATTGACATTTTGACATCATCTTCTGCAAGTAATTTATCAACGTCCTCTTTTTGTCCCCCGGCAACCAATTCACCCTTATTGTTTGCAACACCGGCAAATCTTACTTGTGGATCTTTATCAAGAATTTTTTGAGTTAATTCGTTATAGTCAGTTGCCAACAATTACACCAAAATTACTTTCTTTTTCGGAATATTTCATCCTTTTCTTGTAATTCTTCGGTATATGTATCCATATCTAACATGAATTCCTCTTCATCAGAGTATGCTGATTCAGCATGTTCACTAATATCAAGTCCTACATCTTCAACTTCTGCAGTAACCCTAATTCCAATAAGATGTTTAATTATCTGCATAAGTATCCAGGTTCCACCAAATCCGATTACAGCTGCGACTCCAACACCTACGGCTTGAATCCATAATTGATCAGGATTGCCAAATAGGAGTCCATCAACGCCGCCGGGGTTAATCATAGTACTTGCAAAGATACCAATTGCTAGAGAACCTACGATACCTGCAACACCGTGAACTGAGCTTACATCAAGTGCATCATCAATCTTTAGTTTCTCTTTGAATAACACTACACCAGAGTAAGAGATTACACCGATTGCTATTCCAATGACGAATGCGTGTTCAGCACTGACAAATCCAGATGCAGGAGTAATTCCAGCAAGACCTGCAATTGCACCGTTAATTGTAGCAACAATTGATGGTTTTCCGGTTCTCACCCATGAAAGTCCGGCCCAAATTAAAGCAGAAACAGAAGAAGCCATGTGAGTTACAATTACAGTGTTACCTGCAACACCACCTGATGCTGCAAGGGCACTACCTGCGTTAAAGCCAAACCATCCAAGCCATAGCAAGGATGAACCGAGAACAGCTAGTGGAATACTATGAGGAATCATGATAGCAGGACCGTAATTTCTTCTCCTGCCTAAGACAAGTGCAGCAGCAAGAGCAGCCATACCAACACTAGTGTGAATTACAATACCACCAGCAAAGTCTACAACACCTAGTTGTGCTAACCAACCACCGCCCCATACCCAGTGTACAAGAGGATAGTAGATGAGCATAGACCATGCGGATATGAATATGATAAAGGAACTAAACTTCATTCTTTCAGCAATTGTTCCCGTAAGAAGCAATGGTGTAATACATGCAAACATCAATTGGAATTTTACAAACAGTACACCAGGAATAGTTGGAGCAAATGGCAATGCTTCATCTGAAGGAACTCCCTTAAGGAATGTCCATTGCATATCTCCTATCAAACCATGTTCTGAAGGACTAAATGATAAACTAAATCCAAATACAAACCACATGACACTCAAAAGTGCCAATCCGAAAAATATTTGCATAAAAATTGAAGCTGCGTTTTTCTTTCTAAGTAAACCAGATTCAAAAAGACCCAATGCAGGGATCATAAGCAATACAAGACTTCCAGCTACAAGCATCCACGCTGTATCTCCAGAATCAAGTACCATGAGAGAAAAAAATATTTTTTGATTAATAACCATATCTTAGTTTGATATTCAAATGATTATCATTTGATATTCAAAATCAGAAATTATATTTATCAAGTCGTAATTACAATTATCAAATGCTCAAGATAGAAGTTATTCTAGGTGAAAATGACGTCATGGCAATTAGTGAAGCACTGAAAAACATAGGTATTGGAGGTCTTACAGTTTCCAAAGTTAGAGGTAGAGGAAAAAGACCAGGTCCAGAAATCCACGCCTCCAAAGGCAGTGAGATCTTTGTTCCACAATTTAGTGAGAAGTACTTTATTGAGGCAATCATCCCTGAGTCTAAAGAAGATGAAGTAGTTAAAATCATCAAAGAAAATGGCAGGGTTGGAAAAGTATTCATCTCACAAGTTTTACGTGCAATAGATATTGCCACAGGTGACGAAGGCGAATCAACAATTATGTGATCAGTATGAGTATTCGTAAAAACAAATTATTTCATAGAGAAAAGATGCAGCCAATCAAGCCTAAAGATTACCCAAAGGTAGCTGTAATCATTGGAATAATTGTTATACCACCAATTTTATTATTCTTTATATGAAAACTTCCAAAAAAATATCCATTGCAAAGTTGGTTATGGCAGGGGTAGGTTTGACTTTGGTAGGATTATGGTTATTTTCAGAGTATATTTTCTAGAGATTAAAAATCGCCAAAATTATTTTCATAAACAATTGTAGGATTCTTTAATTGTTTTTCTAATGTTGGAAGATATTTCATTATACAATGATTAACAAAATCACTAAATGATTTTATTCTGTAATCGGTTCGAAGCGTTTCTTTATTTTCTTCATATATTACTTGGAGTTTATGTAAAGTGAATTTTTGTAATGGGATGAATCTACTACGTTTTGGTAATTGGATAGAAGAAGGTTTTTCATCAATTACAAGTTCAAGATCTTGTGTAGCATCATTTGTTTCCATGTCGACAACTTCTTCCATTTCAGAGACAAAGATTTTTCCACCATGACTTGCAGATAACCCAGAATTTTTTGAAATCATTTCAACTACTTTTCGTGCATCCTTGTCTGGGACTACCATTTCGATTTTAGCTAAAGGAATTGATTTAAGTCCAGTTGAACCAACACGAGAGCCTTTTGATTCATCATAGATGTTACTGTCTTCTAAATTTCGTTTATCTATAATGTAAGTACCAACAATGTGCAAGTTACTTTTGATAGTAGGGAAATTCTTCCTTTTGATTACAGCTTCTATCTTTTTCACAAGTAATTTTCAAAAAAGGGGTTATTTATGACATTAGACCAATATCAAGTATAATACCTGATCGTACTCAGTCGATACATGATATTTTTTTAGGCATCAAATGTAGGTGTAAAAAAATCAGCTAGAAAGATCAACAAAGCTCAAGTTAAAGACTAATAAAGTAATGTACCGTACCATACGGTATGATGCGAGCAAGACTAACATATGTACCACTAGAAGTGGCAGAACAATTCGAAGATTTCATAATCAAAAGAGATGAAGAGATTCTAGGTGCAGTAAAAGCAAGAACTAGAGATTACAGTACTTTATCATTATTGAAATTACTGTATCAACTAAGAGGAAATCCAATGACATTTTCAGAATTGTATTCAAAATCGAAGATCAGAATGAAAAAGTCATTTTTGAACTATCTTCACTTATGTGTTGATTACAACTTTGTCAAAAAAGAGGCAGTTGGATCAAACATGATCTATACAATTACAGACAAGGGACACACAATGTTGAGTCTCTTTATGCAAAAAAACAACTAAGACATCTCAAAGGTAGGAATTCCAGCATTCCACACTAGTTTCAACTCTGAATCATCTTGGTGATTTCTAACAAGATCATCCATATCTAGAACATGTTGTTCTTGTAAAATCTTCATGATACGTGTTTGATCAGTCAAAGTATCTTCTTCAAGATTAGAGTATTTTTCTCTAATCGCGGTGATTTCTTGACTGAGTTGTTTTTGTTTTATTTGGGAGTTGTTGAATTTCTGAAGGGTTAGTTGTTCTGCTTGTTTTTGTTCATTGGATAGTTTAGTGAAAAGAGATTTGTACTCTAGTTTTGTGTCATGCATTTTTTTCTCATAATGTTCTTGCATATTTTGAATTCGGTAGTTGAGATTTTCTACTTTTTTTGAAATCCTGTCAAAATCTAATTTCTTAATATCAACAGGTTCTTTTTCTACAAAGTTTTCAGTCACTAGTTTTCCCATTCCGTGTTGAATCCACATCTCAGCAGTGTATTCTGTAGTACACACGTAATCACTAGCATGGATTCTATAGACTAACGTATAACCAGGTCTGCATTCGGTACTAGGGTTAGTTTTACTCAAATCTTCCCAAGAAACAGAATCAAGGGGATTTGCATCTAGATATTCAGGGTTTGTTCTAAAATCTTGATAGTATTTTCGTAATTCCTCTCCAGATAATTCATGATCAAATTTACCATCAGATTCAAAGAGAACTTGTTGGTTATAGTATGCATTATTGTATAGAACATTGTGTAGTGCATTTACAGACAACATTTCAGCACGAGTAATTTTTGCAGCTTTGACAAATGCATCTCTTGCTTGTTCAGAACTTCCTCCATCCAAAACTACTTTTTGTAATGCTTCTCGTCCAGCATCAATCTTTGACGCAGTAAATTTCAGAGGGTGATCATAAATGCTGTCAGTCTCTTTTGCAGGATGGTTTTCTAGTGCTCTTTCAAGCATGCTATCAAATGTGTAATAGCCCCAAAGTTCTTCCCATTTCCTAAGATCATTTTTTAGGCTTTGTAGTACTTCAGCACGTTTTTGTTCTAATTCTAAATGTCTTTGAGAATTCTCAAAACTTTTTTTCTCAATTTGCGCAATCCATTTTTTGCTTTGTTCAATTTTTTTAAGAATGTCTTGAGCTACAGGATTATGGAGAAGATCTCCAGATAAGGTTGTTTGATCCCCTGTTGTTTGAGCATATGCAGAATTAAAAAAAAGGGTAAAAAATAAACTCGCTGCAAATATGTATCCTGTACCCCTCATGGACAAAAATTTGAAATTTTACTATTTAGTGGGCACTGATAAATTATCAGTAAAATTTCACGTTTTAGGCACAAAGTAAGGGAAAAAGTCAGGTCAAAATTGACCTGACAGAAACGCAATGGTCTGGCACACGCTTGATGAATGACTCCCATCAATTGTATAAGAATACTAGAGATAATTTGCATAAAAAAGACACGTAGAAATTGTTCATACAAATCATCAGAATATCCTAAATATCATTTTTGTAAAAATAACATAATTGGAACTGTCACCAAGAAACTAATCGTTTTTGGTCTTAAGTTCTAATTATTACAGAGAGGTTACTAAATTCTGTCTAACAAAAAGTGTACAAAATACTTAGTCATTAAAGTAATTAGACAGAACAAATCGACGTAAACAGTGCCAGAAGAATTTCCAGAAGCAGAAGTATTTGAAATAAAAAAAGTTGAGTTAAAAAGTCCCATAATTTTTGCAGGGTTTGTAGGTGCAGGTCTTGTAGGACCAGTTGCAATAAATCACATAATTGAAAAATTAGAAATGGATGAAATTGCAGTTATGAGATCAAAATATCTTCCACCATCAACAGTATTCATGAGAGGAAGATTACGTCATCCATTTAGATTCTATGCAAACAAGGAAGGAACAATTTGTGCAATAATATGTGAGATCACGTTAAGGATGGATGGTCTTTATTCATTAGTTGCATCAATTTTAGATTGGGCTGCAAACAAAGGATCAAAAGAAATTGTAATTTTAGATGGAGTTGCAAGTACTGAACATGACGATAAAGCATATTGTGCTGCTGAAGAAGATTTGGTCAGAACGATGGCAGACAAAGATATCAGTATGATTCCGCAAGGATTCATTACAGGAATACCAGGAGGAATTCTAAACGAGTGTCTAGTAAGAGAAATTCAAGGGTTAACATTATTGGCAAAGGCAAGCAGAGACACAACAGATTCAGGAGCAGCAGCTACACTAATTGAGGCTTTAAATCGCTTCTACGATATAGAAATAGACACAACAGATCTGCAAGAAGAAAAAGACAGAATTCACTCAGAGTTTAGTGAGTTATCTCAAAAATATGTAGAGCACAGAGAAGAAATAGCTGGAATGTATATGTGAGTAAACCAATGAGCAAATTCTTTTATTCAGAACAAAAAGGTATGAAATTATGGCTTTAACATACAAGAAAGCAGGAGTAGATATTTCAAAAATCAAACAAAGCCAGATGGCAATTGGCAAATTAATTTCATCAACTCACAGACTTCAGAAGAAAGCAAAGATAGCACATGGGTTTGGTCATTATGCAGGAATTGTAGAAATTCCAGGTGGAAAACTTTTAGCAACACATACTGATGGGGTTGGGACAAAAGTTGTAATTGCAAATATGATGAAAAAGTACAACACAATAGGAATTGATTGTGTTGCAATGAATGTCAATGATATAATCTGTATCGGCGCAACACCAATATCATTTGTCGACTACATTGCTGCAAACAAAAATGATGTACCAATTTTCAAAAAAATTGTAGAGGGTTTAGTTAAAGGTGCAAAGAAATCTGCAATGCCAATTGTGGGTGGAGAAACGGCAATCATGCCAGATGTCATAGAAGGAAAAGGATTTGCATTTGATTTGGCAGGGATGGTTGTTGGGCTAGTAGAGAAAAAACAGATGGTACTTGGAAATAAAATAAAATCAGGAGATGTGATTATTGGTGCAAACAGTACAGGAATCCATTCAAATGGTTACTCGCTTGCAAGAAAAGCATTATTGAAAAAGTATTCAGTCAAAGACAAAGTAAAGGGCGTAGGCACTATAGGAGATGCATTACTCAAGCCAACTGAAATCTATACAAAGCCAGTTTTAGAGATGGTAGAAAAATGCAAGATCAACGGTCTAGCACACATTACAGGAGGCGCATTTACCAAGCTATTACGCCTCAAGAAAATAGGCTATGAGATAGATTCTTTGCCAAAAATACCACCAATCATGGGCCTCGTAGAAGAACAAGGTGTAAAACCTGAAGAAATGTATAAGACATTCAATATGGGAGTAGGATTTTGTGTAATAGCACCAAAAGATCAGGTGACAAGAATCAAATCAATATTCAAAAAGAATAAGATCTCAAGTCATGAGATAGGCCAAATAGTTTCTAAGAAAGGTGTCTTTGTCAATTCACAAAAAATTGCTTAATTTAACAATAGTAAAATAATTTTCAACCTAGTATCGCCTTATATTACACATTTCTCCAGAATTAACAGAGAGATGGCTGCAGAAGCACAATTTATTGAAACAATTATTGGAATTGGAATTCTTCTTTTTGCAGCTAAATTAATGGCGGAGCTTTTCTTGAGATTAAAACTCCCAATTGTGTTAGGAGAATTATTAGCAGGAATGATTGTTGGACCATTTGCATTAGGTCAATTTTTCATCATAGATGGAAAACAATTGTTGCACATCAATGAAGAAATCAAAATTCTAGGAGAGATGGGTGCAATTGTAATTTTGTTTATGGCAGGATTAGAAATGACACCAAAAGAATTTTTGAAAGGAGGAAAAGCATCATTTACAGTTGGAACATTAGGGGTAGTTGTCCCGTTCTTTGCAGGTTTTGTAATTTTTGGATTGTTTGGATTTGAAGCATTAGAATCAATGCTGATTGCAACAGCGTTAACAGCTACCAGTATTGCAATTTCTATTCAGGTGTTAAGTGAATTTGGTAAACTAAAGGCACCTGAAGCTAGATTAATCATTGGTGCTGCAGTAGTTGATGATATTTTAGCAATTGCGGTATTGTCAGTAGTAATTTCAATTACAGGTTCAGACGCAGGAATTGAAAGTATCAATATTGCAGATGTGGCAATAACAATTCTGCAAGTATTAGGATTCTTTGCAATAATGTTAGTAGTAGCAGTGATAGTAATTCCCAAAGTCATCACTCCAAGACTGTGGAAGGCAAAGGGTAGTGTGGAGGGAATTGCGACTGCGTCGTTCTTTGGTGCAGCAGCGCTTGCAGGCTCCATAGGGTTGTCACCGATTGTAGGCGCATTTGCAGTAGGAATGGCATTATCAACAACCAAAGTGTTTGAAAAAGTTGAAAATTACATTGGAAAGATTGGATTAATTTTTGCACCATTATTCTTTGCAATTATTGGAGCACAAGTAGACCTTCGCGCAGTTGATTTGAATATTTTGATGATCAGCGGAGTGATCATTGTAGTTGCAATTGTTACAAAGCTGCTTGGCTGTGGCCTTCCAGCAATGTTCTTCTTGAAAAACAAAGCTCAAGGAATGAGAGTAGGTATTGGAATGATTTCAAGAGGAGAGGTAGGGTTAATTGTTGCAGGAGTAGGAGTTACTGCAGGAGTACTAACATCAGAAGTATATTCTACAATTGTAATCATGGTTGCAGTTACAACAATAATCACACCAATTTGGTTGAAGATGGAATATAGAAAAGAACAAAGAGGTGGAAATGGCATACCAGAGCAAAGCATAGAACAAAAACCAGAATAAAATTAACAAGTAACGAATTCAACAAAAATTTATGAAAATCAACAACCTGTCAATTGAGGTAAACAGTCAATCTTTCAAAGAAAATGTGATTACAGAAATAATGAGAATCAAAGGATTTCAAAGTAAGCACTTCAAAAAAATCAACAGGTAGAAAAGCAGTTAAAAAGATTAGAAGAGAAGGGATTATGAAAAACCTAATGAAAAAAGAAATTTAGGCTATGATAGAGTGAAAATCAGTCAAATTGTTTAACGAATTTATGTCTAAATCAATGTGAGTACCCATGAGTAAGTTAGATTCAGTATTCTCAAAGGCATGTAGTGAAATTACTCAAAATTTACTGATGATTAATCAACCTACCAAAAAGCAAGTAAAAGAAGAGATAAAGAGAATTTGTGCCAAATATTCACTTGAAAGAATTCCAAGAAACCACGAGATACTTTCAATGGCCAAAGAATCAGAATTTGGTAAACTCAGAAAAGTTTTACTAAAGAAACCTGCAAAAACGGCATCAGGTGTTGCAGTGGTTGCATTGATGCCAAAACCATATGCATGCCCACATGGCAGATGTACATATTGTCCAGGAGGAGTAGAATTTAATTCTCCAAATAGTTACACGGGAAATGAACCATCAACTCTTAACGCAATTGAAAATGAATATGATCCAAAATTACAAATCACAACAAAAATAGATAAACTAATTGCATTTGGTCACGATCCATCAAAAATGGAGATAGTCATTGTTGGAGGAACGTTTTTGTTTATGCCAAGAGATTATCAGGAAAATTTCATTAAATCATGTTATGATGCATTAAACGGTACAGATTCAAAAAGTTTGGAAGAGGCAAAATCAAACAACGAACGTGCATCAATAAGAAATGTAGGGTTTACGATTGAAACAAAACCAGACTTTTGTAAAAAAGAACATGTTGATTGGATGTTAGATTATGGAGTAACTAGAATAGAAATTGGAGTTCAGTCATTGCAAGAAAGAGTCTACGATGTTGTAAATAGAGGACACAATTACAATGATGTCATAGAATCATTCCAAATTTCAAAAGATGCAGGATACAAAATTGTTGCACATATGATGCCAGGATTACCAACAATGACACCAAAAGGAGACATTGCAGATTTTAAGAGATTATTTTCAGATTCACAACTACGTCCAGATATGCTAAAAATATATCCATCATTGGTTATTGAAAATACCCCAATGTATCAAGAATACAAGGATGGAAAGTATGTTCCCTATTCAAATGAGGAAATGATTCAGGTTTTAACCGAAGTAAAGAAAGACATACCAAAATGGGTCAGAATTATGCGTGTTCAAAGAGAAATTTCCCCTAATGAGATTATTGCAGGCCCAAAATCTGGAAATCTAAGACAGATTGTTCATCAAAACTTGGCAAAACAGGGATTGAAATGCAAATGCATTAGATGTAGAGAAGCAGGATTAAATAAAAAATCAGATCCTAAAGATGTTAAACTAAATAGAATTGATTATGATTCTTCAGGAGGAAAAGAGATTTTCCTATCTTATGAAGACAAAAATGAATCAATCTACGGATTCTTGAGATTAAGAAAACCAAGTATAGACGCACATAGAGATGAAGTGAAGGATAATTCTTGTATCGTTAGAGAACTTCATGTTTATGGAAAGTCACTAAAGATTGGAGAAAAAGAGGAAAGTGAAATACAACATTCAGGATTGGGTAAAAGTTTGATGAAGGAGGCAGAAAAAATTTCCAAAGAAGAATTTGATGCAAAGAAATTATTGGTGATTAGTGCTGTTGGAACAAGAGAGTATTATCAGAAATTAGGGTATTCGTTATATGGGCCATACATGTCCAAAACATTAGATTAGTGAGGATATATGTCAGAGCAAGAAATTATTGGAAAAGGAACTTGGATAGACAAGTTAGCTTCAGAATTGCTTGACCGTGAAAAATCACTTGGAAGAAATACAGATCTTTTAAGAGTTGAAAGCGGTCTTGGGGCATCAGGAATTCCACACATTGGAAGTTTAGGGGATGCAGTTAGAGCATATGGTGTTAAATTAGCATTAGAGAACTTGGGTTACAAATCAGAACTCATTGCTTATTCAGATGATCTTGATGGTTTGCGAAAAATTCCAGAAGGAATGCAAGAGTTTGGATTAGAAGAGCATTTAGCAAAACCAGTATCACTTATTCCAGACCCATATGGATGTCATGATTCATACGGAATGCACATGAGTAGTATTCTTTTAGATGGATTAGATAAAGTTGGAATAAAATATGAATTCAGAAGGGCAGTTGACACATACAAGCAAGGGTTGCTAAAAGACAACATTCACACAATCTTACAAAATAGTACAAAGATCGGAGATAAAATATCAGAATTAGTAGGACAAGAAAAATATCAAAAATATCTTCCATACTTTCCAGTTTGTGCCAACTGTAATCGCCTATACACCGCGGAAGCAACAGAGTACATTGCAGATGAAAAGAAGGTCAAATACAATTGTCATGACGCAGAAATTGGATCACAAATGATCAAAGGTTGTGGTCATAAAGGGGAAGCAGATATTGGGAAAGATCTTGGGAAACTAGCCTGGAAAGTGGAATTTGCTGCAAGATGGGCGGCATTTGATATCAGATTTGAAGCATATGGAAAAGACATCATGGATTCAGTTAAAGTAAATGACTGGGTAGCGGATGAAATTTTAGATTTCCCACACCCTCACCATGTAAAATATGAAATGTTCCTAGATAAAGGAGGAAAGAAGATTTCAAAATCACTTGGGAATGTATTGACTGCACAAAGATGGTTAGAATTTGGTAGTCCAAAATCAATTCTGTTATTACTATACAAAAGAATTACTGGCGCACGTGAGCTTGGAGTAGAAGACATACCATCATTAATGAATGAATATAATGAATTAGAAGACATTAACTTTGGAAGAATCAAAGTAGATAATCAGGCAAAACTTGTAAAATCAAAAGGCCTATACGAATATGTCAATCTTCTAAACCCTCCAAAACAAGCATGTACTCATGTCAATTATAGACTGTTAATCGAATTGACAAAAATATTCAAAGAAAATAGAAATGAAAGAGTGATGAAAAAATTACTTGATTACGGAGTAATAAAAAATCCAGAACCTGAAATTGAAAAACTTATTGAACTTGCAGGAAATTTTTCAGATGAATTTGATGAGCAAGAAAAAACTCAAGTGGATTTGGATGAAACCGCAAAAAAAGCATTGAAAATTTTGTCTGAAGCACTTGGTGGAGATGAAGAACCTGAAGACATTCAAAATACAATCTATCAAATAGCAAAATCAAATGATGTGCAACCAAAAGATTTCTTTAAGATATTATACCAAATCATTCTAGGTACATCTAGAGGACCAAAGATTGGACCTTTCATTTCAGACATAGGAAGAAAGCAAGTGGCAAAAACACTATCAGAGTATACGTAGAAAATGGTACATTCAGAACACAACAAATCAAAAAACAGTGGGGGATTTGCATTAATCATAATGGGGGCATTGTTACTCATTATAGGTCCACAAGAGGCAATCGTTCCAAAAAGTATGAGTGTGATGACATGGGTTGCAGGTCTAATTATCGGGGGGTTAGGATTCTACCTCAAATTCATCAGACATAGAACAAAACAACAATAAAGAAAGATTCATGTTTTAAAGAAAGACGGTGAGAAAAGAATGGGTTTTTTTGGTAAAAAAGAGGACACAGTATCAGAAAATAGTGAAGAATTTGTACTAAAAGAAGAATTAGAAACAGAAGTTGAAAACCTCCAAAATGAGTTCAGAAGAAAACAAGATGAACTAAATAATATTGAAAAAAAAATTGATTCAGTCAAAGAAGAATATGAAACATCAGTAAGCAATTTGATGTTAGTAAAAAAAGAACTTAATCAAAAAAAGATGGAACTTGATATTGTTATTAGGGAATATAAAGAAACTAAAGAAAAAATAAAAAATTCTGAACTAATTAAAGATTCAAAATCATCTGAAGAATTTAGTAAGACAGAAGGAAATCTATCAAAAATAAAACAAGAGTTAGAAGAAATTACTAAAGAGTATAAAGAAACTAAAGAAAAAATTACAACAGAACAATCAATGCTATCTCAAATTAGAAAACAACAGATAGATGCAGAAAAAGAACTTGATGAGGCGAACTCACGTCTATACAACGCAAAAGAGGAATTAAACAAAAAAGATGAATTTCAAGATACTAGCATTCTTACACCAAAAGAAAAAGATTTCATTCAAGGAAATAGCAAAAGTTCTGCAGGAGTAATAGAGGCTGCAAGTGCTGTTGTGGGCTCACTAAAATCAAAACTAAACAATACACAAAAAGAATTGGAAGCAATTCAAATGCTTTTAGAAAAAGAAAGACAAGAACACGAAGAAACAAAAAAAGAATTAGATAAACTCAAATCAGAAGAACATAAATCATAAACTTTCAAAATGTTTTTTCCATCTGGATTTAATTTCATCTTCTTTGATTCCCATATCATACAAAGGAGACGTCACTTCAGATATCTCAATAACATCAACTAGAACAATTGCATTGATCGGACTCTTGATACCTTTTTCTCGATAGTGCTTCAAAATATCATTATAAAGAGAGGTGTCTTGGACAATTTTAGCTGTTCCCTTGAAGAGAAATCCTTTTCGCAGTAGGGGGTCAATTACATTAATTTCCACATTAGGATTAATCTTCAAATTTTGCACAGTGTCAGGTGAGCGAATATCTGCAAATACCAGTTGGTTTTTTGACCATCCAAATATGGTTCCCTTTGGTGAAATGTTTGGAGTTCCATTAGATGAAACAGTTGCAACATACCCCAACTTTTGTAAATTCAAAAAATTCTTGATCTCTTCAGTAATTTCAGACAATGATTATACAAGTTTACAGGATGTAATTAATTTTTGAGAACTATCGCATAAATTCTGCAGCTTCAATTGAGAAGAAGAAAAAGCCTATACCGCCCCCAATGATTCCAATCCAAATAGCAATTTGTTTAATCCTTGACATATGATAATAATCATTTAACCTCATTATTGAATCTAATCCAATCACTTAGACAATTATAATTAGAATGAATACGGAAAAGCATTATTGGCAAGCATAAAAGATGTAGGCAAATTTTTTGTCTTTATTGTTGGAGGATTAGTAGCCATTATCGTAGGCTCATTTATGATCAGGGGAACTATGCATATGTGGGATAATCCTGAAGATGCCAAAGATGAGAAAAAGGACTAAAAACAAGTATTCTAAACAAATTACAATTGTTACAAGATTCCACAATAAGAAAATCTCTTGATCAATATATCAAAAATCGAATTTTAGAGATTAACTCAGAGATAAAACAAACATTTCCGAATATCAAAAAAATTTGGAAGTGTGAAAATGAAGTGGATTTTTTGTATGGGTATTACGTAGGAAAAATTGAGGAAGGGACACTACATTATTTACTAAAAGCAACACGTGCATCCGCTGGAGGATATGTTGATTCATTTGAGATTAGAGGAATCATTGAAGAGCATAAAAATGAATTGGTTGACGTTATAAAATCTGCAATAAATCAGTGAACTAGAAATACTACATCATTCATGTTAAATCATGGTTGGCCCACAAGATGGAGGTTTTGGATTTGATCAATCAAAAAAATACACCTCTGTTGAAAATATAGATGAGATATGTGTGCAGTGTCAAGCAGGTCAACATAAGAACTGCTTGAAAAAAGCAAAGAAGCAAGATGTTTGTGAATGCGAACATTGTATGATTTATGGGTAAATTTACTGAGAATCAAGAAATTTTTTAAATAATATTATGTTCAAGGGTTAGCCTTGCCAAATGAGTATACATTTCATTGTAAATTTTGTGGAAAAGATTTTGGGAGTAGTGTAATTGACCTAGCAACACACATTGGCAGAGACCATGACGAATCAAAAAAAATGATTTCTAATTTAATGAACTAAAATGAAATGCAACAATACAGATGTAGGATGTTATCATGATAATTCAATTCACATGGATGGGAATGGAAAATGCATGGTTCGAGGCTGCAAATGCCAAAAATACAAGCCTTAGATTGCAGATAATTTGTTTTCAAGTTCTGTGATTTGTTTTTGATATGAATCTGCTACATTTTGTGCAAATTCCTTGTGTGCTGCAATGATTTTTGTTAATGCTTCTTTGTATTCAGGGTGACCATTCTTTAGAACATCACAAGATTCCAAAGAAGTTACATGTCCAGTAACTGTTGCCATCGCACCTTTTTGATTAAATTTTACAATTCCACCAAATGCCTTAATCAACATGTAAGCTGATTCTGCTTTGCACTTGTAAGTAACACGACCTGTTTCAGTATTGAATAGTAATGTGATTCCACCAGGTTTTCTTGTAACAGTTACTGTCATTGAGTAATTGTAAAAATGGAGGTATTAATTATTTTAAAATTTTATGCCATAGGTTCTTCTGGTGATGCTGCCTCTGCTGCAAGAATTTTATCAATTTCGTTGACTGCAATCTTATCTCTACCAATTAGATCAAACTTTTGCAAAATTGTTTCAAACTTTGTTTCTTCTTGTACTTGTTCATTTACAAACCATTCCAAGAATGCATATGTTGAATGATCTTTTTCTTTTTGTGCAATCTCTACCATCTTATGAATTGCCTTTGTTACTGTCTGTTCATTTTTTAGAGCAGTTTTAACGAGACCTTCAAGAGATTTGTAAGTTGCAGTAGGCGCTTTGATTGCAGGAATTGTTGCAGTAGCCCCAATATCATTTAGAAAATGAATTATTTTGATCATGTGAGTTCTTTCTTCGTCAGATTGTGCGTAAAAGTAATCAGCAGCACCTTTGTATCCGGTTACCTCACACCATGAAGCCATGGCCAAATAACTACTGGACGCAAGTCCTTCCAAGGCAACTTGGTCATTAAGTGCCTTTTTCATTTTTGGTGAAATTCTCATAATTTTCAAAATTAGTCAGTTTTCAGTATTAAAAAAACTTACTGTGATGAATGAAAAGTATGTAATTTGCTCAGGCAAAGGATGAATATTTTAGAATTTGACAAATATAATCTAAAAATTTTGACAGTATCGAAATATCATAAATACTTTAATGTGATACGAAATAGGTTGAAAAAATATTTTCTTATGGTTTTATCCATAATTTTTTTTATAATTTTTCCATCAACAAGTTTTGCCCAAACAGATTCTACGTATAATGATGAAGAATATTGTAAAAATCTTGAGCCATTTAATTACAAACTAGGTGTAGAGGTAACCACAATTGGTGATATAGATACAAAAACAGGATCATATGAGTTAATTTTTTGGTTAACAATAGTATCAGATGAAATTGATTTTACAAGATGTCCGCCTCCAACTGAATGGGATTTTACAAATGGTTATGTAAAATCAATGTCAGGTCAATTCACAGAAACAAATTTTCATAAAGTTCTAATTCATGCGATTTTTTTTGATGAATTCGATTTTAGAGAATATCCATTTGAACAAATTGATTTATCGATTCACTTTGAACCATATTACCCACTAACAAGTGAAAATGTATCTTTTAGTGCAAATGAAGAATTTACTGGTTTGACTATTGCTTCAGGTCATGTTCCGGGATACAATGTAGGAGAGATAAGTATGGAAATTACTGAAACCGAATTAGCGTGGGGAAGTTTTCCTCATCTTCAAACAGTAATTCCTTTAACAAATGAACCTGGAATGGTATTTTTGAAAAAAATTTTTCCAGTTTTAATTTTGGCAGGATTTGGTTATTCCACTTTTTTTATGTCTCCAAAGATTCTACAAGACAGAATAACAATTCTTGGAGCAGTGTTTGTGGGTTCAATATTCTTTCACGCTGTAATTTTATTAGGAGAAATACCTCCTATAGGATATCTAACAATAGCAGATAAAGTAATGATTACTGTTTACTCGATTTTTACATTAACTCTTCTCAGTGTACTATTACAACAAAGGTACATCAATTCAACAGAACTTAACAATAATAATTTCACAGTCACTGATGCAAAAAATATTGATAAAAAATTAATTAAAGCCACACCCATTATTGCAGGAATAATATTTGCACTATTATTATTCATCTAAATAATTTCCGAGGATAAATTTTTAAAAATTTAGAAAAGAGATTCACCAGTATAAGTTAATTATCATATGACAAATTTTATTACCAAAAAGAATATTGCAAATCCACTAAGGAAGACAATTCCAATAAAACTCAAAACTTTTAATCCTATTGACGGTTGAAATTTTTTTTCAAGGTATTTTCCAGAAACCAATCTAAAATTAAATATCGCTATAATTGGTGCAATTACAAATGAGAGAACAGTTGCAAAATCTATCAGTTCTTTAAGATTATCACCAAATTGAAAAATCACAGTTAAAGAACCCATAGAAAGAAGTAGTAAGAAAATCACATAAAGCGATCTCATTTTTGTGCGTAACAATTCTTCTTTTTTGGTAAAAATTAATTCTATTGTTCTCTGGAGTGAACGTGAATATCCGTCAAAAACTGCAAGGATTGTTCCAAACATTGTTGAAAACGCTGCGGAGGCAATTATTATGTGACTCCAGTCCCCCATAGTTTGTGAATATATTGAAACAATTTCATGTGCAAAAATAGAATTATTATTGGAGAGTTCATGTCCAGAACCATAAAAAATGAAAGCACCAAGTATTACAAACATTATTGCAAGAATTCCAGTAATCAAATATGCTAAGCGGAATTCAAATAAAGTTTCTTTGAGTCGTGGTTTGTAATCTGTCTGCTTCATCCTTTCCAAAGTCCATAAACTATTCCAGCTTGAAAGATCAAGTGCAGTAGGCATCCATCCCATTAACGCCAATAGAAAAAAGATTCCAGATATATCCCATAATTCTTTTGCAATAAAATCTTCATTATGTTCAATTGGTCCATTATACAAAGTAATACTAAATGCAAATACTGTAGAAATCAACAAAACTATTGCAGTCATCTTTATCAAACTGTCAAGTACATTGTATTTTCCAATTGCAAGTATTCCAACACATATTCCAAACAAAATGATTATTGTCCATTCTCCAAGAAAATCAATTCCAAAAAGATTCTCAAAGAATCCAGCTGTGACAAATCCTACAGCTCCAGTAACAAAAAACATCGAAGTGATTGTGATTAAAAAATATAGCCAAAGTGCAGATTTTCCAAGTTGTTTATAACCATCAATAATACTTGTTTGTGTAGAATTTGCATACCGTGAGCCATATTCAAAAAAAGGATATTTCATCACAGTCACCAAAATAACAAAACCAACAATGAGAAGACCGTAATCAGCTCCCGCTCTTGTAGATTGAACTAGATGGGAAACCCCAATTGCAGTACTTGCAAATAAGATTCCAGGTCCAGCTGTTTTAGAAAAATGAGAGAGTTTTGAATCCATTATTCTATAACACATTGATATTCCAAGTATCGTCAACCCAAACGCCAATAACTTTGGCACCAGTGTTCCAAGATGAAATTACTTCAACACCTTTTTTGATTTGAGATTTGTGTTCATCATCTGAAACTGGATTCCCAGCACAGTCATAGTGACCTGACACTACGATTAGTTCGGATTTGTGTGCATTAATTGAAATTCCAACTTTGTGTTTTATGGATTCAAGATCAGAATTGTCTGCAACTTTTTTGTCAACACCTGGTTCTGTGATTGCATCAACATAATCAACAGAATAGTTTTCTTTAATCCATTTTGCAAGAGGTAGTTGTATTCTACCATCCATACAAGTAACAGATGTTGCAAATTTTCCTTCTGCCATGATTTGTCAAGATTTTAGGAGAATAAAAATTATTTTCCATGTAAAAAGCACTCTGATGTGTGATCATTTACCATCCCTATAGCCTGCATTAGTGCATAGCAAATGGTAGGACCTACAAAAGTAAATCCACGTTTTTTAAGATCCTTGCTGAGTTTCTCAGATATTTTACTGGATGCTGGCAAATCAGAATATTTTTTAAATTTATTTTTTAGAGGTTTCCCATTTACAAAACTCCACAAATACTTGTCAAAAGAGCCAAACTCCTCTTGTACTTTAAGAAACTGTTTTGCGTTATTAATTGCAGAATTGATTTTGAGTTTATTTCGAATAATTGATTCATCTTGTAATAATTTTGAAACATGTTTTGGAGAATATTTTGAGACTTTGCTGGCATCAAAATTAGAAAATGCCTTTTTGTAACCTTCTCTACGCTTGAGTATAGTTACCCACGATAGCCCAGCCTGAGCGCCTTCTAACACCAGAAATTCAAATAATTTCTGGTCATTATGTTGGGGTCTTCCCCATTCCTTATCATGATATGTAATGTTTGGCTCTTCACTGGCCCACATACATCTCTTCATATTTTTCTTAGGCTGTAACAAAATATTAGTTATCAAATTTTTAAAAAATTATGAAATTAAATCAACAGTTACTTCGAATCAACAGAAGCTTTCTTATTTGTTTCATTATTTCAGCATCACTTTCAGCAGCATTTGCACAAATGTTAGCAGGTTATGACAGTTTTCTTACTACAACATTTACAATCATCTTTGGATACGTGGTTTATTTTGGAATTTTTTCAGGATTGTTCTACTGGGACAACAAAGAACGCTATAAATCAATGAGAAAGGAGTTAATCAGAAGAGAACTAATTGCGCTAGTTTCATCTTTTGGAATAGGAGAGATGGTTTATCTTGGAATTAGATGGCCAACTTTTTATTATTTCTTAGAAATTGGGATAGAACCATTCTTAGCTTCATTGATTTCAGAAGTTATTGCTACTGCATGCTATATGGCATCAGTTACATTGTTTCTTAGAAAAACAAAAACGTACTAGTTACTTTGCTAATTGATTTACTAAATCAGTTGAAGTGATGATTCCAGTAATGTTGCCATTATCAGATACTGCAAGTTTTCTTATTTTTTTGCTTGCCATTGTTTCTGCTGCAGCAGAAATTGATTCTCCCTGATTAATTGTAATTAGTGGAGATGACATTATTTTTTCAATACGGGTATCAAATGGAAGATTGTTTGCGGCAACCTTTGTTGCATAATCTCTGTCAGTCACAATGCCAACAAGATCATCACCATCTTTTACAATAACTGCACCTATTCCTCCTTGTTCCATCATTTTAGCAACTTGTAATGCAGTTGTACTAGGATTAACAGTGATTAGCGCACGCGTCATAATATCTTGCACCTTAATTGATGAGTAATCCAAGTCTTTGTGACTCATTATTTTTGTATTATGTGCTAATATTTAACAAATTCATAGATGAATATGCTGAATTGAAGTCGTGACATACAATTGGGCACATAATGAGTGAAAAGGAAACTAGTTAGAAAAGTTGCAACTGAGATTACTTGTCATCGTCATCGTCGTCATCATCGTCGTCGTCATCATCGTCGTCATCGTCGTCATCATCGTCAAAATCAGTTGATGATTTTCCAAGGTATTTCATATGAGATTCAGAAGCTAAATCTTTTGCTTCTTCAGCTAGTTCTTCAGCCTCATGGTAGTCACCTGAATCAAAATGATCCTTTGCTAATGCAAGTAATTCTTTAGCTTCAGTTAATTTTTCTAAAGAAAGGGCAACATCTTTTCCATCGTTTTCTGCCTCATTGATTTCAATTTCAGCTTCTCCGATTTCTTCTTCAGCCTCTATGATTTCTTCAGAAGCTTCTTCAGATGCATCATCTTTTAATTCATCTCTTTGAGCTTCACGTTCTGCTTTGTCTGCTTCTCTTTGAGCTTCACGTTCTGCTTTGTCTGCTTCTCTTTGAGCTTCACGTTCTG